>Ga0098042_1001068_pt1 | contig 10456 bp, 10 predicted proteins | sample 9_EtaG_FD_75066 | JGI IMG/M metagenome (GOLD analysis project Ga0098042, IMG submission 75066) | Marine viral communities from the Subarctic Pacific Ocean - 9_ETSP_OMZ_AT15188 metaG | ecosystem: Environmental > Aquatic > Marine > Oceanic | place: Pacific Ocean | collected 2015-01-10
CAAATGCACCACGTTCAATATCAAATGATTCACGAAATGCAGATGCCCAATCTATAAATAATTCATCTTTTGATATATCAAAATGTTCACCATTAATTACACTACCATTTAAATATTTACCTCCTTCACCAGGTGCATATACATGTACTTCTACAACAGGTTTTTCATCAGGAGATATATTTTTTGTACCAAGTTGTAATAATGGAATATCTTCTGACCTCCATGTTAATCCACGTACTTTTCCTCTTGTCTTAATTATTTCTTCCTGATTTGAAAATCTTTGTATAGGCATAACTTAACTTCTCGTATAATTATCAAATGTTAATCCAGGGACATATTCATTTAAAACTTCTTGTGGTCCTCTTGGCCAAGTAATAAAAAATTTCTTTTGATTTCCTACTTTATTATGACATTTCTTTCTAATATATTGTATTGCATTATATTGTCTTTTTAATTGATCCGCAACAAATGTATCAATTTCAGATCGTAAATCATGTACATAATCTAACAATCCTCCTGTTTCAAGTACTGTAAATAAATTTTGCATTGCCATTAATCCATCAAAAATTCTATTAAAATCTTCTACATCTGTCGCAGTTGCTAACATTTCATCAATCATAAACATTTGACTATTTAATTTATTTATTGTTTCTCTCAACCATGGCATATATGCATCTGCCTGAGCACTTTTAGAAAATAAATCATTCATTCTATCTTCATTACCACGATATATACATGACTTAACATACCAATTATCTTTCATGAATCTCCATGGAGGATAGATATATTTATCATCTGGTACTTCTCCCATTAATACATCAACTATGGCAAATGTAAGTCCTGCTATAAATCCGATTGGACTTGCAAGTGCTAATGTAGCAGCAAATGATATTGTTAATGCAATCGGAGTTAAATCAAAACTAGTAAATGCGTTATCAGCAGCATCTCTTGCCTTTTGAATTTCTGGAGCTAAAGGTCCTTCTACTGGATAGTTACTTGAATCTAATCCTCCGCCCATATTCATCCAACTTGCAAATTTATCTCTTGCAACAGATTTCATCCATTTATGATTATCCTTTTTAACAATATTATTTTCTTCATCTTCATTTAAATTTGCTCTAAATCTATGTAATCTTTTTAATAAAGTAAAAAATGCTTTACTATCATCTTTAGTTTTTGTATCTTTATGTGGCCAACCTCTTTTCTTTTTATATTTCCATTTACCATCTTTTGAAAAGAAAAGTTTATATAATGGACCACCATCGCCTAATAATTTATTACAATAATCAATATAATTAGTTGGTAATGAATCAAATTCAATTTTCATTGTTTCTACTTTTGCAGCTAATGATGGAAATAATTCTAATATTTGATCTTTGATAATATCAATTTGTTCTTGTAATATAGCTTGTTGTACTAAATCTTGATATGCTTCTACATTATAATATTTTATAGACCCTGGCGGTTCAAATGGTTCTAAAAATTCGTTTGAAAATGGACGTCCACCATTAGAAAAATAATCTAAATATTCTATATATTCTGACAAATCCATACCAGGAATACCATCTGTATCTGCTTCTACTATTTGAGGAAATGTAATCCAAACTGGATGTGGATCATCATTTGTATGTTCTAATACATCTATACCTCCTGCTTCTCTAATTAAGTTTATTAAACCTATTCTACCATATCTACCTTCTCCAGCTTCAAATGCTTCATCAAATCCTAACGGTTGGCCATCAGCACCAGTAATAGTGGTTTGAGGTTCATATCTTGCTAAGTCTATTCCTTGCTTAGTTGCATACAATCTTAAAGCAGGATTTGATCTTACTTGTTTCCAATGACCTAACATCATAAATCTAACACCATTAACATAATCATCTGATCGTATTTCTGTTCCTTGTCGTACTTCCGCATCCGATGCTATTTCTGTTGGACCTGGTGGTGGATCATCTTCACTTACTTCAGAAGGATTATCATATGGAGCTGGAAATCTTGCAATTACAATTTTTCCTTCATATTTTTCACGCATTTGCTCACGATATGTTTGTCTTAAAAATACCTGATCAGTGTAAAAATCATCTGGATCATGTTCTGCCAGAATATCTGCTGGTAATGGATTGCCTTCATCATCTTCTGGTATTCTACCGCCTACTCTTCTCTGAGATGCAGTTTTAATATAATCTCCTGGATCTCTAACAAAGGGTCTAACCGGTCTATAACCACTTCTAAATCTTATTTCATCATTCCATTCGCGAGTTCTATCTGGCATTGCTCTATCAAGATATTCTGCATAAGCTGTTGCATATTCTTCAACTCCTTCATATTCCGGATCACCTGCTCCATAAACTTGCTGAGTATCTTGTCCATCTAATTTCATATCATATTCTGAAATTTGACCTGAATCTGCTGTTCTAATAATATCATATCTAGAACCCCTTTCTGCCAACATTACTTCTAATGTTTTATAATTTGGTATAGGCCTGGCTCTACCATTTAATATATAAAATACACAAAAGATACCTTCAATATCAATCGATTCTCCGTCTAATGTTTGAGGTCCACGTGTAATATATAAATGATGTGGATCATCTTTTCTAAAATCAGATGTAGTTAAAAATAATCCTGACCTTTTTCGTTTAACAATTGGAATTTCTTCTTCTTCAACTGGATCTTTGAATACTTGCCATTCTTCATCTATTATTTCATCTAAATCTTCTTCATCAATAGTAGGATAAGCTTTTGTTAATGTATATTTTTCATAAATTTCTTTTCTTGCTTCGAACTGTGCAATACCTTCTGGGTTTCTTTTTGTAAAGATTTTTTCTTTAACTCTTTGTCGCCTATTTGGATTCAAAGCTTCACGTGCTTGTTCTGATTCTAAACCAGGTGTTAATCTACCTTGTGAATAAAAAATATCACTAGGAAATTCTTCTTGCATGATAGATAATAAAATACGATCTCTATTAGTCTCAGTAGTAGTTTCTTCAGTTGTCGTATTTGCTGTGTATCGATTATTTCCTAATAACATGTTAGGATCTAATCCTGAATCTATTCCTGATAATGGTTGATTAGGATTTGGAGTTTCTGGAGTTGAACCTTGATTTTGTGCTGCATATCTTGCCATATTATTTCACCACCTTAAAATAAAAATCATCATATGTTTGAATATCATTGCCGCCATCTCTTTCTATTTTTAACATTATCTTATAAAATCTTTCTGGTAAAAATGAATCCATTCTTATTTGCATAAAACTACCATTTGCATCACAATCAATTTGAGTTGCTTTCGTATCAAATGGTATAATAGTTTCATCTGTTACAGAATCTAAAATACTATAAAAACTTGAAGTTGGTAATCTTTCTCCAGTTAAAAAGAAAGAAGATGTCTGAAATTGTTTACTTGGAAACTCAGGACGAACTCCTATTCTAAATTTAGTTTGTTCTGATGTTCTATATTCACGTTTTATATTTTTAAAATATGGAACATAAGTATCAGATGCAATTTCAGAAGAACTTGTATCAGCAAATGTTGTGTTATTATATGCCACTTCTAATCTAGGAACGAATATTGTATGGCTTTCACGGCCAAAGAATTTAATTGATCCTAATATTTCTTGAGATTCTTCATCTGTTTTTGTTCGTTTAAAAATAAATCCATTATTTGGTATAGATCCGGCAATCCATTGTTTGACAATATTTGTTACATTAATTCTAATATCTGGAGACTCATTTTCAAATGACTGTGAAGCTTCAAAGTTAGAACCTGTATACCATGTACCACCACCTTGAGTAGTTGCAAATTCATCTCCACCTTGCATTACATTATCACCTGAAGCCCAATTATCAGCTGTTGAATCACCTGATTTAAATTTCCATGATGCGCCAAATCTTTGAATTGGTATATCAGAAAAGTTTCCATTTCCATTTACCCAAGATTCAGAAACTGGATATGCTTCAATTGTATATGAATGTAATAAATCTGTTGCTGTTGCTGCCTTTACAGAAACAAATACAGATGCGGAATCTATATGATTTGCTAATGCTGGTATTTCACCATTACTAATTGCAGTTGCTAATGTAGTTATTTGACTTCCAAAATCTAAAATAAATCTGCTATTCAATGTATCTGATTGTACAACACTTTGAATTTTAGATCCGGATGTAATTTTTGTAAGTTCTAATATCTGATCTATACCTGTATTTTGTTCTGGGTATTTTTCATATAATGTAGTATCTCGTTCTGCAAAAAATAATCTATACATATCTCTTCCCTTATGGTTTTACTATTCTACCTCTTATATCTCTATTAGGAAATTTAATTTCAAATATACATGGATCTAATGATGGATATATTATACCATGTTTTTTAGCTAAATCAAAATCATATACATTGTTTGAATAAATACCTCCTGATTTATTAAATATTTCAAATGTTGGTATACTTTGTACACCTTCAATTAAATTTAGTTGATTAATTACTGCAGAAATATCTATAGGTCCATTAATTTGCATTTTGTCATTATGAAATATATTTTTTAATGATGCTATACATTCTAATAATACTTCATTACCATTACTTTTTGGTTTTGGTATTACTTCAAAATCTACTGCAATATTTACAATAAATGCAGTTTTTATATTAATTGCATCCGTCATCATTCTATATTGTGATAAATATGTTCTTATATTCTCTCTTAAGGCTTGATTTGCCGGTACATATCTACCATCTGCATCTTGAGCTAATAAATATAAATTCAATGCAAGAGGATTTTGTATTACATCTCGAGGATAATCTCTATCAGCTGTATCTAATTGTTGATCTCCTACAATATATGCTTTTGCAACACTACCAAATTTAGCAGGCATTGCAAATACTCTAGCTATATAATCTTCTCGAGTTATTACTCTACTCTGTGCAGCAAATGCTGCCATAGCATTTTGTCTAATAGATTCTAAATCTTGAGCTGCGCCACCACCAACAGCTGGTCCTGGATTTGTAATTGCAACAGATTGTTTTGTATCTTCCAAATCTACACCTGTTATTTCATTACTATATTCTACATTATCAACTAAAGTAATTGTATTAACTCCTACATTATCTTGAATAGAACCTCCAACAGAATATTTAACTGTCAATGTAGTATTTTGTGGAGCCAATCCATATGTACTAGTATATAAAAAATTTGAAGGATCAATAGTATCTGTTGTTGTACGTTTTAAGTATTCTAAACCAGATCCTACATTTCTTGGATTTGGTACAATTTCTTCATCTGCATCAGAAGATACACCAGAACCAAATTGTAGTTCTGTTAATCCATCTTCTCTTAATCTTTTAACAAATCTTCTAGCAGTTCTTTTTAATCTTAAAATATATGGTACAGTTGATCTGTATGCAGATAATTCTGGATCATTAAATGGTATATTTGCTATATCTTCAAATACTGTATCTTGTGCTAAATAATCAACTTCTAGAAATTTATTTCCTGCTAAATCTGTTATTGAAATAATGTCAATTATATTGTTTTCTGGTAATACAATTTTATCATATGGTTTAGGATCTCCAAATTGATAAGCTTCTTCTTTAACTTCACCAGAAACCATAGTTACTTGTTTCTTAAGAAGATATCTTGCAACTTCACCGGACGAATTTAATTCATATACAGTTACTTCTGGATCTTGTTTAAAATCTATTGGCTCTACTGCTCTAAACTTTTTTCCTGTATTAGAAGATGCTTGCATGCCATCTGCTATAGATAATGCATAATCCATATCTGGTCTTGCTCCTTCTCCACTTCCTGATGCAGGAACTAATTGAAAGACATCGACTGATACATTAGATGGAGTATTACGTCTTGTATGATATCCAAACATTCGCGATAAATTTAAAATGTTAGATCCTTCTCTTGCAGTGGATAATAATGATTCTCTAAATGATTGATCTGTATAATAATTTAGAACATCTCCTACATATGCAGACATTTCAATAAACATCATACCAGGTGAAGATTCATTAAAATCTTGATAAGTTTTTGGAAAATAATTTTTTGCAAAGTTTATTAGATTTTGTCTATACTGAGCAAAATCTTTATTTAAATATTTAACTTCTTTTTTTATCATTGTCATTGATTATCTCCTTAATATCCTCCTCCACCGCCTGTACTTCCGGCAAGCATACCGCCGGCCATATCACCTGCGCCAAATACTGAACCTTGACCAAATGAACCTACTTCAGTTAATGTCTGTCCTGCATCTACTTCTGCATCTGTTACTACTAATGCATTTTCAGATAATAATATATTAATTACTAAATTAGCACCAACTGTACTTACTCTAAAACGTAATAACATTCGTATTTGATGACCTGTTTCATCTATATTCATATCAAGATTTGCTATTTCTATATAAGGTAACCAAAATGCAATATCATCACGAAGTGTATTTTCTAATGCAGTTCGTAACTGATCTGTATTGTTATCAAATAGTATTTCTCTGATTCGAGTACCAAAATTTGGTTGCATATATCTTTCACCTTTAAAAGTTAATAATAAGTTTTTTAAATTTGATATAGCTTGTTCTTCTGTTGAAAAAGTCTGACCAAAAACTACTGCACCGGATTTTGGAGTACTTGCATATTGAGCTGTATTTGCAGTTAAAGGTGTTTCTAATTGTTCTCCTGAAACATGTGAAGACTTATTAAATGGCAACGGAATTCCAATTGCCTGTTCAGGCGATTGATTGATTGGTTGATATCGATATATTGGTCTTCTTAATACTGGCATTATACTACTTTTTTACCTTTTGATTTATCTAATTTTTTCATGGCTTTCATTACACCTGAATAATCTTTTGTTATTGCATTAACAGTTGATGCAACCGCTTGATTATTCATATTAATTGGTTCACCATTAATACCTTGAGTTACTACTGAATTTGTTGGTGTCCTTGCTGCTCCAAATGAATCAGCCATTGCAGATTTAAAATTACCTAGACTAGGATAATCTGTTGTTCCTTGTGAAACTATAGGACCATCTGATGGAAGTCCAGCTGTTTCATTTAATATATCATTTAACATACTATTTTTAGTATATTGTTTTTTTGTACGTCTAGGATTACTAGACATTTCTGCCATTTGCATTCCATGATTGATGACTTGTTTATCATCAACTTTCTGTTCAGTTAATATTTCTTTAACTGCAGCCTTTACTTCTTCTCGTATAACTTTTCGTAATAACTTTACGAATGATTTAGAACTCATATAGTATTCTCCTTTTTAATAAATATTAATGTTCTATAAATTAGGCTAAATTACTTTTAAGTAACTTTACCTTTTCCTTTACCTACACCGGCCCCTGCTCCTTTACCTGGTGTAATAGTTGCTCCTGTACCTGTTGGACCAACCTGGACCGCCTGACCTGCATTGTTAACAGTTGTTACACCTGTTGTAACTGCAGTATTAACATCACCTGATCTGACAAATGCATCTATTGCACTAGCCATGTCATTTGCAAACTGATCCATTCCGTCATTTTGATCTCTAACCTCTTCACCTTCCTTTTCACCTTGACGCTGTAAAGCAGCTTTTATATTTCTAACTAATCCTATTTTATCTAATGGCATAATATTCTCCTACTATTGATGCATTTTTTCTATTTCTGTTTGTATTTCTTTTAATCTTTCAAGTGCACTTGATTTTCCTGTTGGACCTGATGGAGTAGCATATCTTTCAACTCCTTCTGCTAAATCTACACATATTTTTAACCATTCTTCAATTTGTGTAAAATAATGATCTGCATCTATTTGCCAATTTGGAGTTACAAATTTAATATCTTTAGCAGATACTAATATAAGTTCATCTTTTCTTGTATTAAATATCATTCGTTCAGATCCTATAATAACTTGTGAGTCTTCATAATCTACCAATGGCATAGGTTCTTCGGGTGTCTGTCCTATATTTTCTTGAGCTAAATCAAATCGATCAATTTTTTGTTTTGATGTTAAATAAATAAAACTTTTATCATCATTAGGTTCTTCAATTTTATAATATGGATCATATGCACCTGCCTCTGGATCTGAACTATACCCATCAGTTAAACCTTTTACTTCACATGTCAAAGATATAAAAGGATCTCCAGCTGTCCCATCTTTGCCCCAAAATGGTTCTTCTTTATAATCTTCTAATTCTGTATGAGTACTTCCAAATCTTAGGATTGATCCAAATCTAGATGCTCGTATAATATCTCCCTGAAATGGTTGTATAGGTAATACAGATTTTTTTTCAAATGATAATTGTTCTGGTTCAGAACCTGGACTAACTTTTGATATGCCATCTGATGCATAACTTCTACCTGCAACTCTAGAATCTTGAATAAATGGCATGATAGTATTATTAACTTGACCATGTGCATTTATCAATCCAATATAGTAATATCTTTGTTGATGTATTGAATCTGCTTGTCCATCTATTGCTGAATATACTAAAACTTGTTCGCCATATAATGGCACGTTTAGTTGAGTTGGATCTCCTGGTATAGCATATTCTTCTGCGGCCACACCAAATTCTTTACCTCTGAATCTAATACGAATTGTACCAGGAGGTAAGTCATTACCTTCTTTATCTTGATATTTGTCGTAAAGTGTATGATCTGATTCAGGTTCGATTACTTGACAAATCCTTAAGGTCAGTGACTTGCTCATCTTTTATCTCCGATTGGTTAATTTCTTTAATATTATTTATTTCTGATTCAGCTTCTTCTAATAGTCGTTTTCTTTCATCTTCAGAAAGACCAAATTCATTTCCATCATCATCTTTTGAATTTGCAGACACTAATCGCTGTACAACAGCTGCTAGCTTAACTAATGCATCATCGTTCTTAACTGATACTTCTAAATAATCTTTAATCATAGGCACAATAATAGATGCATCTCCTATATTTTTTATCATAGGTTCTAAATTTTTAATTAAAGTATCTATTTGTCGTGACTTCTTTTTTGAATTGTGATATACATCACGCATTAGGTCTGAAAAGTTTGTACCTTTAAATAATTCAAATTCTTGACTCATAAATCTATCCTTTTATATAAATATGAGTATCTAGGTTTTATGATAGTATACGACCGGATTTTAGATATATACTAAACATTTTTTGATAATCTCTTTTCATTATATTAATTACTTTGGTAATGTTTTGAGTTTTAAGTCCGGTTCGTTCTCTTATAAGAATATAAAGAGCTTTTTTATTGAAGTTTTCAATATTATCTCTAATTCGAAATAATTCTAATAACGTATCTGCTACTATAATATCTCGTTTATTTGTAAATATATTATTTAAATTTGTATCATACCATTCTACCCATAAATTAGTAAATTCTTTAAGAGACTCTTGATGATCTGATAATGCAACTTCTGCAGATATATTTCTTCTTTCATCTAATATATCAGTACTCATACGAGCTTTCATTTTAGCATAATTAGCATTATTTTGAATTATCAAATAATTTTTTGCTATAATTGAAAAATATGAAAATGCCTTACCTTTACCTTCTTTAAATTTATCTATTTTTTGTACTAGAAATGCAACTACTTCTGCCTTGACATCTTCATATGGTACATCAAAATAAGAAAACTTAAATGTATGATAAATATTTTCAACAAGTTTATTAAACGGGTAATTTATATGATCTCGAAATACTTTATTTCTTTTACTCCAACTAGGTTCACTATTATATGCAATAATTGCTTTATCTGCTACATATGTAAAATATTGTTTCTTGCTAGGCTTACGTCCTCTTTTTTTCCTAGGACCATTTTCATCTAAATATTCCATTTCGGCTTTATGCCATTTGTAAAATTTATCAACTGGCGATTCACCATCTTTATATTCAATTTGTATTTCTTCTTGTTCTGACATTAAAACCCTTTATTTAATTCGTCTGTTACTTCTTTAATTATTTTGAAAGACTCACCTATTTCATCTGAAGCTTCAAAAGCTCCCATGCGATCAGCATTTCTTATCACAGAAGAAGCTTCACCTATTTTAGTTTTTAGTTGAGTAAAAAAATTATAATATTCTGTATTTGATGTTTCTAACTCTTCTATGTACTCAGATTGTGCTTCTTGTTTTTTTAATTGATTAATATTAACAAATATTGATATTAATAATATTACTGATAAAGTTACAATTGTTGTTATCATTTGCTATCTCCAAATAAATCCTTAAACATTTCTTGTGCATTAACCTTTGTTTCAGGATTGGTTATTGTTTTTGTTTTTCTTTTTATAGATACTGATTGAATAGGTTTATTATTATTCCATCTTTCATATTCAATTCTTGCCGCCATACAATCTGCTTGATGCATTACAAAACCTAAATTAGTTTTTAATTTTGAATCAGCTGTTCTTGACATAAAATAAGGTTTATTGCTCTCATCATATAATCCATCTGTTAATTTTATA
>Ga0098042_1001069_pt1 | contig 10454 bp, 13 predicted proteins | sample 9_EtaG_FD_75066 | JGI IMG/M metagenome (GOLD analysis project Ga0098042, IMG submission 75066) | Marine viral communities from the Subarctic Pacific Ocean - 9_ETSP_OMZ_AT15188 metaG | ecosystem: Environmental > Aquatic > Marine > Oceanic | place: Pacific Ocean | collected 2015-01-10
CACAGCTTTGTCTGTTTATCTGTTTACAGATGACAGATCAAATAACTGAAACTTAAATATGTTTATAGATAACGATTTTCCGAAGCTGCTTGGTGCGGAACTATACCGTCCCCATCCAGCTTATATCGTGGAAATGGCCACAGAGCCAGTCGTAGTACACGATTTCACAAAACAACCAGGTCAGACTGTACAGTTAGATAGATATAGATTCTTTGGAGCTCCAGGCACAAAGACTTCTAGAGAGCGTACACAGGATCAAACAATTGGTACTGCAAACAGCAGATCAATTGTAAAAGACAAGGTACTTGTCTCACTCCGTGAGTACACAGGACCAGCAGATCCAGCTAATACTAATCTTCCAAGTACATTCAAGATTGCTCGTGAGACCCTGATGACTGCACAGCGTTTGCTGTTAGACACAGGTAACCTCAACATGTTCCATCAGTCAATTGGTTCTCTAACATTGTTAGATGACTATAGAAGATGGAGAGACAGAGTATTCCTTGATGAACTATTCAAGTCTGAATCTCGTGGTGAGTCAAGCGATACTCAGGGTGGTTACTACTATCCAAATAGTAAAGTAAAGACAAACTCCACAACTCTGACTGCTTATTCCGCTTCAGAATTCGCTTCTGAGCGTTACAAGTTTAATGTAAAGTCAGACCTTCTCGAAGTTGTAAAGGGCTTACGTAAGCGTAATGTTCCTGTTTTTGCAGATGGCTACTACCGTTGTGTAGCTGATCCTTCATTCATGAAAGATCTAAGAGCTGATGCAGGCTTTAGAGAAGTTGCAAGATACCCTGGCATGGGTCAACCAAATCCTCTTATGGGTGGTGGTGCTCCTAATGCTTCCATTTATCAGGGTGGACAGTTTGGCCAAGCTCAATTTGTAGCTGGCGAACCAGTTATGCCATCAGGCTTCGTGTTTGAAGGTGTAAGGTTCTTTGAAACAACTAATATGCCTTCCAAGTCAATCACTGTGAATATCAATGATGGTCAAGGTGCAGTATCACACGATACACCACCAGCACTATTCTTTGGTCCACAGGCAATTGGTGTTGGTGTGGGTGGTCCAAATGCTCAGGTTCTCATTAATAATAATGATGACTTCAGCAGATTCATTATTCTTATCTGGCAGCTATATGCTGGCTTTGCGAACTTGAATAAGGACTTCATCACAGTCGCATTTACAATTTCTGATTAAGGGGGACAACTAATAATGGCAACATACAAATCCTCAGCCGGAGCAATCTTAGAGCCCGGTAATCAGGTTAACCGCTTATCCTCATTCAATGATGAGGGAGTCTTTGGTTGGCCAGGTCTTGAAGCATTCGAATTAATCGGTTTTGCTAAGGTTACAAACCTTGCAGCAGATAAGGCTAATTTCAAGAGCTTTGACCTTACAGTTCCTTCTCCAGATCGTCGTCCAGATGATCGTGTAAGAGATGACCGCACAAGCTTGGTAGTAAAGGCATCATCTGATCGACCTGCTTATATCTATGGAGCTTCCATTGGTATTGCTCAGGATCTTCCTGCAGGCGGTCTAGCAACATTCCCTGCTTCACCAGTCACAGCTAATCTAGGTGGAACAACAGGTGAATTGTTACTACTAGGACCAAACAATGGTGGATCACCTTTCGGTGTACCTTCCACACAACAAAATGGTTTAGCAGCAGCTTCTAGCTCTATTACAGCAGCTAGTTCAGCATTTGCTCAAGGAGCAGGTGATACAACAACAGGCGATATTCCTTTCTGGACAGTCGTAACTGGTGGTGGTATTACTGCAGCTAACGCAGCAAACTCTATGATGTTTAAAGTAACTGCAGACACAACATTTAAAGTATTTAATGTTGATGCAATTACTGGTACATCAGTCAATGGTGATGGTGTATTTATCTCTCAGGATGATTCTGATGCAGGTAGAGCAGCTTACATACTTGGCAGAGTTAACTATCTACGCCCTGCGAAGGGAGTATCTTGGAACGACATTCAGCGTTTCATTGACTTCCCATCTCAAGTAGGTGGCGGTGACGCATAATATTTAATGCGTTTATTAAAGGCCGGGCTTATTGCTCGGCTTTTTTTTTATTTGCACTAAAAGTGTGGCTTGTTATTCTATTTATATAGCTAACAATTAATTAAATGTTATACAGATACACAGAAACAGGTGCAATTGTCGAGAAGGTTTCTCATCATGGTGACGGAATTGTCATGTGTACAGATGCACAAGATGAAGTCTTATATATAGAGGAGAAAGATCTGGTTCCACATCTGGAAGCAACCACAGAAAAAGTAAAGACAGAAGAACGTCTTACTGAACAGCTAAAACAGGAAGGTGTTAATCCTCCAAAACCTACAAAGAAAGAAATTTTTCCTGTAGATGTCAGAGTTAACATTAATACTGCCAGTGCTAGACAGCTTGCTGATGCGTTGCCTGGTGTAGGATTAAAGACAGCCAGGGAGATAAAAGATTTACAATCTTCCATGTTAGGTGAAAAGTTCATTAAGTTAGAACAGCTTAGAGCTATCAAGCGTATCGACTGGGATGAACTAATAAAAGATAATCTTATTCGTGTTGAATAATGCAACTTGATGAATTTATTAAATCAAAATGTAAATGGCATTTGGGATATAATCAAACATCTATACCAGCCGGTGACTTAGCCAGATTAGAAGAAGCCTTGAATAATGTTCAGGATTCTTTTTGGGTTAGTAAAATAGTTGAACAGGTGGGAAGATGTGATGAAGCGGAGAAAAGAACAGATATGACAGGAATTTTAAATAACAATATTACACCAGCTGGAAGACGTGAAAACATAGCTGGTGACGTGGATAGGACCATCAGTACAACTGATTATAAGGACACTCTTAAAACATGGACTGGTATATACTTATATGAGACAGATCGATTAGCTCAACATCTTTACGTACCTAATTATCGTAACCCTGAGCAAGCTAGATATCGATTTAATCGTGAGGGTGCTGAATTTATACAGGCACTCCCTGGACCAGCTGATGTTGCAGTTGGAACCAGACTTATGTTTGCTACAGAACTTAGATAGTACTTATTATTATGGCTAAAGGAAAAATGCCTCCACAGCTTCTTGAATATTTTAAGAACAAAAATAAAAAGAAAGAAGATGGTAGTGGAGAAAAAATGTCTGATAAAGAAAAGCGTAAAGAAGCTTTAGAAAAAGCTAGAGAAGCTAAAAATAAAAAAGAGGACAAATAGTACTCACGCTAAAATAAATCTAAAAGAAGGACAGTAAATTGGCATCTACCTCTACAAATAAACAACCTATGATGTTGGATAGACCAGCATCTACCAGTACTCTTGTAAGAACACAAACAGGACAACTATTCTCCACTAGTTTGTTACCAACATCAATCGGTAACGTAACTAAGATATTTGATGTTGACCAAGCGTTGACGGATACTCAAATTAGTGGTGCATATATTGATGAGATATTTATCAGATATACAAAGGATGTCAGTAGAGTTATTGATTCTGTAACAGCATCTGCAGCCACATATACTAGAGCTGCTGCAGTTTTGACTGTTACTTTGAATAATCATAATTTTAAAGTAGGACAAAAACTATTCTTTGATACACAGTCTGGTGGAGCTCCAGTTGAAGAAGTTACTGTAACAGCTGTAACTGGCACTAATACCTTTACTGCAAATTCTTCTGCTTCTGGAACTATAAATAATAGCAATGTAAATATTCAAAAACCTGTTGATTTTGTATTCTACTTAACGAATGTAACCACAGTGACAGGAACTTCACAGTTCTTACCTTTATTTGTTGCAAATGTTGAGTCTGTTCCTGCAGATCAAAGTTTTAGTTTAAGTGAAAAATTAATACTTCCTTTTATAAATTCACCTGTAGTTCATTCAGGATCAGCTAATTTTGGTGGTACTAATACTAGCTTTGCTCCTAAGTTAAGAGGATTAATGTTACCTCGTGGATCAGGTTTACATGTAGGTATCAGTGGTACAGGATCTCTTACTAATGGATTCTATGTGAATGTTCAAGGTGGATATTACTAAAGATGAATAGAGAACCTAGAGAGATAGCTTCTTCTATTAATAGACCAGTACCAGTTGTTGGTCAGTTCTTAGATGAAACAGGTGCTAAAGATGCTGCGATAGATTTTGCAAAGAATTTTGTAAAGAGTAGATTTAATAAAAAAGATAATAACAATAATAAAGAAGAGACCCTTTTAGAAAATAATGAAAATCAAAATATTAGTGCTGTAGAAAAAACTAGAAATCTTTTAAATAGAATTAATCAGACAGGATTAACAGCAGATCTTTCAGGTGTAGGTTTTGAGAAAACATTTGGTGATAAGAATCAGGGAATAAATACTACTGTTTTTGGTAGACAGGATTTTGGAGCACCTGCACAATATGGTGCAAGAGTAGGTTTTAATTATAAGTTTTAGATAAATGCCAAGAAGAAGATCTGGTTTTGGTACTTCTTTTGATAATTCTTTTAAAGGTTTTTCTGATGCTGTATTAAAGAAAGAAAAATCAAATCAAGGAGATTATACTGACATACCTTATCAGTTTGTTCCTTTGGGTCGTCAGGATGATTACAGTGAAGTCAGATTCTATGACTTTGATAGTACATGGTGTAGATGGAGAAGAGGATATGAACTCTATGTTATAACTCAACAGTATTTAGGATCATCTGCTACAGGCAGAAATACGAGAGGGGATTTTAGAATGTTCTTTACATTCCAATTTTTCCCAGGTCTTTTTGTACCCGTAAGAATATTTACTTTTCCCAGTGCTGGTAATGAAGAAGGAGAACATACAGTTGGGATACGTGATGCTAATAGTCTTAACCTTTATGATCTTGGTTTACCTATTGATTCTGTTAGATATGTCACTGCAGCAAAAGCAGGAACATATAACAAGAATGGGGCTACTGTTACTGTCACCTTGGTGGGACATGGATTACGTGTAGGAGAAAGTGCCTTCCTTGATTACACATCAGGAACTGCAGTTGATGAAACATTAACTATAACCTCTGTAACTGAAGATACTTTTACATGCACAAGTGCAGCTTCAATAACAACAGCTGGAACTGTAAATGTTAGACAGGAATTTGCAGATACAACAGAAGGATTTGCTGATACCAGATGGACAGAACAAAGAGTAAAGATAAGAAGTATGCCAACACCAGTTACTTTATTAGCTGGAGAAAGACTTGTTGATCGTGTAATAGAAAGAGATCCAGGAGTTAGTGGAACATACTCTCAATCAAACAATACTATAACTGTCACTTGTGGATCGGCTCATGGATTATCTACAGGTAATCAAGTATTCCTGCAGATATCAACAGGTACTGCACGAATAGGACTATATAAAGTCATAGTTACAAGCACTACACAATTTACAGTGGAATCGATTGCAAGCGTGACAACTAGTGGGAATGTAAATGTAATCAGGAGAATAAAGGGATTTGATTTTAATAACTATGTAGGCAATACAGTTACTGGAGTTGATTTAGCCACTGAAGAAATATTATTTAAACGTGAGGAAAGTTATGGTGTCCAGTTTACTAACAATAGAGCAAAGACAGTAGTTCCTGCACCTAGAGGTTTTCTTGCATCACAGAATAGATTCCTTACAACAGAAGTTAGATATCAATGTAATTGTCCAGATTTTATGCGTCGTAGAAAATTTAATTTGTATAAGGATTCAACTGATGACAGATTCCCTAATACAGGTATTGAAAGTGTTATTCCAGGTACACGTCAAGACAGAGAGGGCAATGTAATTGATACTAGAGACAATATTGGAGTACATAATGATTTTGGATATGCTCCAACATCTAATTTTTATGAGATACCTGAATACAATGATGATCCAGAAGCTTCTCTTCCTGGTCTTTTATATTATCAAACACGTTGGTGTAAACATATCTATGCTGCTTTATGGTCTATGAAACATGATGAAGGTAATGATAAATTTTCTTTTGAAGGACGATATCAACAGAGCGGACCTAATGTAACAATAACTATTACCAATCATGGTTTGCTTTTTAATAAACGAGTAAGCATTGATTTTACAAGTGGTGATTTATTAGATGGACAATACGTAGTCAGTTCTGTTCCAGATGAAAATACAATTGTAATTGTTTATCCTTTCTCTGGAACAACTCAAGGAGATTGCACTGTTAGTAATTTAAGAATACATGAATATGTGGATACATGGTTGCTCGAACCAAATGATCAACCAGCTGGTAATGCTTTAGATAGATTTTATAAAAACTTTGATAAAGAACAGGACAGAACTAAAAAAGCAGCTGAACGTATGGCACTTTTAGGTTATGGATTACCTTGGACAGGGAATAAAGATATTGAGTTTGGACAGAGAAATGCACCTGAAGAAGTAGCTCAATTCGATCCTACTCTTGTGACTATGAAACTTACAGACACCATTAGACGTGATAATGGAGAATTAAATCGTGATGGTCAGATATTAAATAATGCAGCTACTACATTAATGTCTATGCAAAAAGTTCTTAACTTAGATTTCGATTTAATAGAAGACGTACGTATTGGATTAGTTAACCAGCCACTCACTGACTTTACACCAGACTTTCAGTTCGGGGAAGTAGAAGGAGGTACATATCTAAATGGAGAAAGAATAACAGGTGTGGGTATAAGCTCTATGGATTGCTCAACTTATAATCCAGGTGTGGAGCAAACCATAAATGTAGATGCAGGACTCTATATAAATTAAATATGACTATACAGATTCAAACTAGAAGATCAAGTTTATTAAATGATAGACCAGTACCAACTCGAATAGCAGCTGGTGAACTTTGTGTGAACATAAACTCTGGAGATCCTGGACTGTTTTTTGCTGACAATGTTGCTTCTCCCAGCACAGGTTTAATTAAAGTTGGTCCTATTCATGTAGGATCTACTCAACCTAATAATGCACCCACTGGATTTAATAGCTTTTCCAAAGGTGAATCATGGCTTGATACATCGAGTACAGAACTATTTAGAGTTCATGATGGAACTGATTGGCAATATTCAAAAGCAATAGCTTCTATAACTAATACAGGTTTTCCATCTAATCCAGTTAATGGTCAACTACATTTCATAGAGTCAACAACTACTCTTCATATTTATAGAACTAGCATCGGTGGATGGACTGCGATAAATTAAAAGAAGAATGTAATTGTAAACATTGCATGAATGTAAAAGAACAAATTAAACAAGCAGGAAAACAATGGAATGAAAAAAATAAAACAAAAACAGATATCTGGTTCAAAGGAAGTAGAGATAGAGGATTGCGATAGAAATCTAATCAAACTTAATCTCAAAGCAGAGAAATGTAAGACACGTAAGAAAGCTATAAAAATATTATCTAAACTTACTTAGAGTTCTGTTTAATCATTAACTCAAGGATTCTATCCAGTTTTTGATGGACTATATCCATCTCACGAATGAAATCCTGTTTCAATACGTAACCACGTACCATGTCATCCTCCACACGATTAATTTCATCTTGCAACTTGTTAAATCTTCTCTGAATTTTATCATTGAATCCATTTAAAGATTTTATAACACCAGTGAAAGCTGCTAGTCCACTGGTCACGGCAATGGCAATAACTTCTGGGTCCATCAAATCTTTTGTTTTTCTTTACTTCTATTCTAAAGGATTTAACAACTTACAATAAATATATACAGATTTTGAATTTAGATGTCTAATGCTGAAGCAAATGTAGAAGGTGCTGTAAAAGTTCTGGTAGATATATTAACAGCTAATGGATTCACTAAAACTCGTTCTCCTTATGAAAATAATTTCCGAGGCTTAGTTGATGCAATATTAGATTTAAAAGAAGGCTTTCCTACTTTTTCACCAGCAGATCGTATTGGATTTAATGCAACTGCATTTGAAAATGTAACTGCAGGAGATGCCTTATTTATGCGTACTTCTGATGGTCAAGTAGGAAAAGCTAGTGCAGCTAATGGTACTTTAGAAAATGCGATTGTCATAGGTTTTGCTAATACCACTGTTACCGCTAATGGTACTGTGAAAGTAATAGTTGCAGGAACAATAACCCTTTCAGGTCTAGATGCTGGAGATCTTTATTTTCTATCACCAACTACAGCTGGAGCCATCACTCTTACACCACCATCTAGTGCAGGGCAGGCAGTAACCCGTGTAGGTGAAGCTGCCACGACAACTCAATTTGCTACTCACATAGAACCCCCAGTTCTTTTAAGATAATGGCAGGAGAAACTAACCACAGTCCTTACGCTCCTAATTTTGAAGGTGTCGTAGGTGCTCTCCTTGATTTCAAGGATACATCACCATCTGACTCAGCATTTAAACTTTTTGGTGTAGAGTTAACTTGTTTTGAAGATGTGACTCAGGGAAACGCACTTTATATAAGAGCTAGTGATGGAAAGGTAGGTAAAGCAAGAGCAAACGGAACATTAGATGAAGCAACTGTCTTTGGTATTGCAGAGACTACAAAAACTACAGGAGAACTTGTAAGAACGATAGTGGTGGGCCAAGCAGCAGTATCACAGACTTTAGATGCTGGAGATCTCTTCTTCCTTTCAGCTACAACACCAGGGCATCTTACTAAAACTCCCCCTTCAGGTACAAATCAATTTGTGACTTTAGTAGGAGAAGCTCCCAATAATACAGAATTGACTGTCAAAATAAGACGGCCTATTCGATTGGGATAAAATTGTTAAAGATAAAATAGAAGAATAATAAAAGTTTTTTATTAGATAAGGAACTAACAGTAGTAATTAGAAGATGGCAACACGTAAGGCGATTACGCTGGTAAGTGGTTTATTTCAGGAAGTAAATACTCCTACGGATAAACTCGATTTTGCTGGTAACACTACAGCCGACCTTGGAGAAAATACAAATTTATATTATACAAATGCTAGGGCTAGAGCAGCTGTCTCAGTAACTGATTCCGGAGGATTCGGTAGTCTTGCATATAATAATTCAACTGGAGTAATAACTTATGTAGGCACATCTAACTCAGATGTGAGAGGAATATTAAGTGTAGCCTCTGGATCTGGCTTAACTTATAACTCTGGAACTGGAGAGTTTGGAACCAGTGCAATACCTAATGGTCAGCTGGCTAATTCTTCATTAACAATAGGTAGTACAAATGTTGCACTCGGAGCTACAGCTTCTACTGTAGTTGGATTGAATGCTTTAGTATCAGCTGAATTAATTGCCGGATCATCTGATGGAGCAGCTAATTCTATAAAGATAACACTTGGAGATATTATATTTGAAGGCTCAACTGCAGATGCAAATGAAACAATACTTACTGCAGCTGATGCAAGTGGTGGAGATAAAACTCTTACTCTACCAAATGAAACAGGAACAATATTAACAACTGCGTCATCAATTGCTAACAGTAATTTAGCGAACAATACTATAACTTTTGGAAGCACTAGTGCAGGCTTAGGTTCAACTCAAGCTAATATACTTGGATTAACCCGTCTGGAATCAGGAGAAATAGTTTCAGGATCAAGTGCAGGAGCAGCTAATTCCATAACACTTGCAAGTGGAAATATTACATTTGAAGGTTCCACAGCTGACAGTGATGAGATAATACTTACATCAACCGATGCATCCGGTGGAGATAAGACAATAACTTTACCCAATGCAACAGGTACAGTTGCATTGTTAAATACACTAAGTGTTGCTTCGGGATCAGGCTTAACTTACAATTCGGGTACAGGAGAATTTAGTACTAATGCTATTCCCAACTCCAAACTTGCTAACAGTACTATTACTATTGGTTCTACTTCTACTGCCCTGGGCAATAGTAATACGACGTTTGCTGGTTTATCTTCTATAACCTCTGCTGCTGTAGTAACTAATGATAATGGTTTTAGAGTCAGAGACAATTCAGATAATACAAAACAATTAGCTTTTGAATGCTCAGGAATATCTGGTAGCACAACTAGAACATTAACTATTCCAGATGCAAATGGAACAATAGCAACACAGGCATATGTTAATGCTCAGATTACTGCTGAAGATTTAGATGTACAAACAGATTCAGGTAACTTTGATGTTGATTTAGATTCAGAGCCATTAATACTTACTGGCGGAACTGGAATAGATACAAGTGGATCAGGAACTACAGCTACCTTTGCCATAGATTCAACTGTTGCAACCCTTACTGGTTCACAGACTTTAACAAATAAAACACTAACAAGTCCTGTTTTAAATTCGACTATATCAGGAACTTCAATTAAAGATGAAGATGATATGGCTAGTGATTCCGCTAGTCATCTTGCTACCCAACAGTCAATCAAAGCTTTTTCATCAAATGCTTCTAATATAACTTCTGGAACACTTGCAGCAGCTAGAGTTGCAACTTTAAATCAAAATACTACAGGTTCATCGGCTTCTTGTACAGGTAATGCTGCAACTGCAAC
>Ga0098042_1001073_pt1 | contig 10433 bp, 9 predicted proteins | sample 9_EtaG_FD_75066 | JGI IMG/M metagenome (GOLD analysis project Ga0098042, IMG submission 75066) | Marine viral communities from the Subarctic Pacific Ocean - 9_ETSP_OMZ_AT15188 metaG | ecosystem: Environmental > Aquatic > Marine > Oceanic | place: Pacific Ocean | collected 2015-01-10
GACTATGGTGGCTACACAGCTTGATGGACTAATGCAGGACTTTGACGGTGGTGCTACACCAGCATGGGCTGCAGGAGCCATGAGAGCCGCTACATCGGCTATGGCTGCACGGGGGCTAGGTGCATCATCTGTAGCTGGACAGGCCGTTGTACAGGCTGCTATGGAGTCTGCAATGCCTATTGCAATGGCAGACGCAAAGACTGTCGCTGCCTTTGAAGCACAAAATTTATCTAACAGGCAACAGTCTGCAATGCTTGCAGCAGAGCAACGTGCTAGGTTTATGGGTCAAGAGTTTGACCAAGTGTTTCAAATGAAGGTAATGAACGCTAGTAAGATTAGTGATATTGCTAATCAAAACTTTACAGCAGAGCAACAGGTACAGTTAGAAAACTCACGTGCTGCTAATACAGTGAATTTACAAAACTTATCAAATAAGCAAGCACTAGTTATGGCAGAAGCATCTGCATTAGCACAACTTGATACAGCTAACCTATCTAATAGGCAGCAAGCAGCCGTGCAAAACGCACAGAATTTCTTGCAAACCAATATGGCTAACCTGTCTAATAGACAACAAACAGAATTATTTCGTGCGCAGCAACGTGTGCAAGCAATGTTTACTGACCAAGCCGCAGAGAATGCAGCACGACAGTTTAATGCATCTAGTCAAAACCAAGTTGACCAGTTCTTTGCTAGTCTATCTAGTCAGGTAGCACAGTTTAACGCTACGCAACAAAACGCACAATCACAGTTTAATGCGGGGCAAGCCAATACAATTAACAGATTTAATGCAGAGTTAAATAATCAACGTGACCAGTTCAATGCACAAAACCAGCTTGTAATTGCTCAATCAAATGTACAATGGCGTAGACAATTAGCCACTGCAGATACAGCAGCACTCAACAGAGCGAATGAATTAAATGCTGCAGCTACACTAGACATAGGTAAACAGGCTTATGATAACTTGTGGACTTTTTATGCCGATACAATGGAGTGGGCTGTAACTGCTGCAGAAAATTCTCAAGATAGAATTGTTGACATGGCTATAGCAGAGTTAGATGCTAAGACACGTAAAGAAGTTGAAGAAGAAAGAGCAGGCAGTGCAAATGGACAAGCTGTTGGTGGTTTGATTGGCACAGTGTTGGGTGCAGGTATTCAGTATGGCTTTAGTAATTTAAACCCATTTTGTTGGGTGGCTCGTGAAGTATATGGTAAAGGCGATCCACGTTGGTTTGTCTTCCGTACATGGATGAGATATGATGCACCAGAGTGGTTACAGAAACTATACGGGAAACATGGTCAAGTATATGCGAAGTTTATTAGCGACAAGCCTGCACTTAAATTGCTTACTAAAAAAGCAATGGATGTTATTGTAGAAAGAAAAAAGGTGAAACAAAATGCGTACATATAATCCTGTACTATCCACATATAAAACAATGTCAAAACAAATTGAAGAAATGTCTCATGTCAAAGAGCCAAAGAAAACTTTAAGTGGACTTCTTGCACCTAAACGTAAAGAAGAGCAAAAAGAAAATGGTATGGATAGTCCAGTAATGCGTGTTGCTTCACACTTTAAAATATTGCGTAATAAAAGGAACGAAATAAATGGCTCGTAGCACTGACTTTTCATTTGATGCACCAATCCCCGGTATGTCTTTAACCGCTGAGTTTGCGGCTAGACCTTGGCAGTCTCCACCAGAGATTGCATCAATAGATGATGCTATTGAGTATTATCTTGAACGTATGTCTACTGATGATTTTGCTGACCAATTAACTGATGTTATGGAAATGGGTGTGCCTGTAGCTGATATAGCAAATACATTGCAGCTTGGTGCAGTTATGGAAGGTGTACACACAATTGATGTAGGTATTCTTGTAATGCCTTTGTTAGCAGAAATGATGATGCTCATAGGTGATAGTGCAGGTGTGGAGTATGAATCTGGTTTAGAAGACAATCCAGATAAAGACAGAGTGAGACGCAGCCTTGTAGAAAAAACTCTGCGAAAATTAGAAAACATGGATAGTGTTAAGAAAAATGATGAGACACCAGAAGAAGAAGAACAAGAAACTGAAGAGCCTTCAACTGGACTAATGGCACGGAGACAATAATGAAGATTAGATTGGCTGATGTAATTGGTGGTGCTGCTAAAAGTTTAGACCAGCGTTTGCAAGAAGATATGCGGCGTACAGAAGAACGTGCAGAAAATACAGCAAAAGAACGTAGGCAAAAGAAAGAGGCTGTAAAAGCAAAAGAAAAAGAATTTGATGAGGCCATGACAACATACGTTGAGGGTATTCAATCTACACTGGGGCCAAACGCTACCTACTCAGACGCTGTTAGAGTTGTCAAAGATTACGGTGGTAACTTAGCTAGTGCAGAACGTGCATACAAAGCATTTACTGAAAGTGCGGATGCAGGTATTGATGTTAGTACACTTGTTGATATTACGCAGGGTCCAGACTCAGCAACTCTTCCAGAGTTAGTAGCTAGTATGCGTCCTGCATCTTTTACATCTATGCAACCGCTAGATTCAGGCGAAGTTACAGGCACAGGATTTTTGAAGGGGGTAGATTTATCTGAACGGATTAATAAGCAGGTTCCTATTACTGCACAAACTAGACAATCATTTAATATTGGTGAGGCTACTGTTGATAGAAGAGGTTTGTTAGCTGGTATCGAAGGGAAGGCTAAAATTGATGCTGCTAATTCAAAGAAAAAAAATACTACATATACCGCATTGCATGTTCAGTTGACTGAACAGATAATGGCAGAACAAGAAAAGTCTAATCCTAATACAGCATTAATTAGTAAACTGGTAGCAAAACGTAAAGAAGCACACACACAATGGCTAGAGTTTCAGTTAAACAAAGGCGGTGCTAACAATGCTCAAGGTCAGTTTGATAAAGATTTGGTGACAAGCATACCCACCATTATTAAAAGCTATAAAGATACTGCAATGTCTAAGTTTGCAGTAAAAGGTATTGATGGAAAAATATCTACTGTTATAGCTGGTAACGAAGGCGAAGCATTTGACTTGGAAAGATCAGCATATCAGGAAATTATAGATACGGGATATGCAGATGCTTCAAAGTTTGGTCTGCTGCATGAAAACGCAAAAGCCGCTATTAAATCTGTAGATAGGCAAATTTTAGCCTTTAAAAATAAAGCAGAGGTAAACTTTAACAGACTGCGTAACGAAGACGCCGATTTAATTACGTCTGGTTATACAAAATTTATTGACTTAACTAATCAACAAAATGTTAATAGGGCTACTTTAGAACAACGTGCTAAAGGTGGTGAGTTTAGTAGAAACTCTGTTGTTAAATTTACAACAACAAATGCGGATGGACAAGTAGGCACTGTAAAATTAATGTGGACAGGATATAAATTCATATGACCCTAAACCAAGAAAGTCAAACTTCCGCAGAACTTGATGCGTTAATTAATCAACAATTTGAAATACAAAATCAGATTGATAATGATGTTCAGCCTGATCTTGTTGTCACTCCTGATGTGCCTGTAGTGCAAGAAAGAGAAGTAAAATCTCAGTCAAGCGATGAATTAGATCAGCTAATAAACAACTCTTTTGAACCGATAGATACATATGTACCGCCGCAAGACCGTGCTGAAAAAGACCCAATGATTCCTCAATTTAATGATGAGGGCGAGGTTGTTTTAGTACCACGTCCTACAGAGCCTGACCAGCCTGTTGATACAGAGGCACTATCACGCTATGAAAAAGCAGTAGCCGAAGCTGATAGCACCGAAGCAATGCTAAACGAGGTTGCTATGGCTGTTGATTTTTCTTATGAAGAGGAACAGGCTGCAGTAGAAGAGGCTAGACAACAAGCAGAAATACGAGAGGCTATGGTTGGCAGGACGGGTTTAGACTTTGCATTGCCAGAAATAGATTTAGATAGAGATGTAATTGTAAACAACGCTCGTAGAGACAAGGCTATTGAAACATTAGTCATACCTAAGATGGATGATGGGCCACTCAAAGACTTTATAGCTTATGGTGGTGCTGATGCGTTTGACGCTATGATTACATTAGGTTTATCTATGCAACAAGCAGGTGCTGCAAGTGTAGATGCTGCCCAATCTTTCTTTGAATCATGGCAAGAAACTAACCAAGCAAGCTATGACTTTTTTAATGAATACATAGCCGCAGGTGCTAAACAAAGTCCCAAGGATGCCGCAGAAAAATGGGGCAGTGAAATGATAAACTTCTTTACCATGCTAGAAGGTATCCCTGTATTAGGTTCTGTGGCTACATTGGGTAGACAATATAAAGATGTAGTAAAAGCTGCCACAGCAGAAGCTAAAAAATTAGCTAAAAGTAAAAAATTTAATCTTACATTAGCTACAGCTAACACGGCAGAGCAAAAGAAAATAAAACGTGGTGCAGCTAAAAAAGTAGCTGATGCAAACCAAGCAATACGTGAGCAACTCATAATGAATTTTGAGCAAGCTATAGGCGCACGTAGTAAAGATACATATGATCCTGCAGGTAATCCTGTAGTCATTGATAAAGACTTACTTATATCTGTGACGGATGATGGTGTAATTAAGCTAAACAATCCTGCAGCTAAAGAAGCTGCCCGTAAAAAGTTAGCTGAGTATGGTTCTAGTAAGCGTAGCGATAGAGCATTGGAAGCATTTGGTGTGAAAGATGCGCCTGAAGATGACATCCCTGATTTTCTTATCAACGATGATGGCGAACTCACTATACCTATTATTAAAGCAGAGAACCTAGACTCTTTTACCGCTATTGCTAAAGAGTTACTAGACAGAAAGCCAGAACTCTATGACCCGTCAAAAGGTTTGGTAGATAATCTGTTTGAGTTTTCTGTTAATAAGGACATCATACCAGCAGATGAATTGTTAGACCTGCTAAATAAATATGATATTAATTTTGAAGAGTACGCTACAATGATGCTAGGCTCTGCCTCTGAAGCAGGTAGAGTACTAAACAAGTTCTCTCAAATATCTCAACGTGTAAAACCAGCTAGTGCCAAACGTGCAGCAGAAGAAAAAGCATTTTTCGATAGCATGAATGGGTTGCAGAAGTTTGTCGTGCGTGTGGAAAACATCCGGCGAGGACTTTTGGTATCGCAGTTAGCTACTGCAGGTAGAAACCTGTCATCTGCTGTTGCACGTGCGCCTCTTGAGGGTTTGGGTAACATGGTGGATACTGCATTATATAATTTCAGTAATGCAAAAGGGCCAGCAAACAGCCTAGCTGCTGGTCTTAAAACATTTAAACCGGGTGAAGGAAACTGGACAGGTAGCTTTAGACATATGCGTTATATGTTTGACCCTACAAAGATGCGTGACTCTAAACAGATAACTGATTTTGTGTTAAGCAACGACAAATATGCATCACAATTTGATATGATGTTTAATACGATCAACGAAATTCGTAAAAGCACAGGCGCAGGTAAAGCAAAAACAAAACTTGGTAGAGGCGTAGATGGCATATTAAATGTGGCTGAAGCGGGTGTTGACATATTAAACATACCAAATAGATGGCAAGAATTTCTTATCCGCAGGGGTGCTTTTACAGGTGAACTAGAACGCCTTGTACAAAGAGAATATGGCATTGATTTAGTACAGGCATTAAATAATGGCAGACTGCCCGACCTTATGAACGATGCTTCTGATCTTGTGCCACAAGGTAAGCGGTCATTTAATGACTTAGTAGCAGACGCTACAGACAAAGCACTAGACATTACCTATGCAAAGCAGCCTGAAGTGCCTGTGTTTAGACAGATTACATCGTTTATTACACGCAGTGGTTTGACTGCTGTTGTTCCATTCCCACGCTTTATGTTTAACAGTATGGAATTAGCAGGCAACTATTCTGCTGGCGCATTTGCTCCTGTTATTAAACGTAGTATCGCTGCTGCAACTGGTGATTTTGCCACAGCAACAGGCAAACTAACTAAGAAAGACCGCCAACAAATATCCCGTAACATTATCGGTGCTACTGTCATACTTCCTGCAGCCTTGATGTATAGAAGTGAAAAGTATAATGACGATGTACCGTCTGACTACAAAATGCTAAAGACGGACAATGGAAATATTGATACTACACCACAGTCACCTATACTAAGACAGGCACTGTGGGTGGCAGAGGCTATTCATCGTGGTATGTTATCTAAAGTGGGTGGACCTGAAGGTGATGGCACATTTCGTAACTGGCTAGACTTTGATGATATGAAGCAAACTTTCTTAGGCACTAATGTTAGAACAGGTACAGGTGCAATTATCTTTGAAGATATAGCCAAGATGATTTCTACCGCTGACTCTATTGGTGGTGAGAAGGGTAAAGAAATGTTGGGTGAAGCACTGGCAGAGTATGGTGCTACTTACCTGACACCTCTTACACAGGTTATAGAGATACAGCGTACCCAAGGCTTACGTCCGTCCGTATTTAAAGATGTTCGTAAAGAAGCATTAATAGGTAAAGACCCCAAGACTGGTGAGAAGTTTGAAGGACCATTCATGCGGGGTGTTAAAACTGTATTTGAAAGACGTGGATTTGCTGATATATTTGATCCCGGTTCACAAGAGGACTTACCTGCACGAGAAACAGTATTCCAAGAGGAAGGTAAACCACGTGAACGTATTGGCACGGAACTTAAATTATTTACGGGTATTGGTTTGAGCGAAGAGTTAAGTGAGGCGGGTCAGTTCATGGAAGAACTAGGCTATCGTGACTTTAAAATACCTAGTCGTACTATCTCAAAGGGCTTTAATCAGTACGAGACACGTTTCTTGAGAAGGATGCTGCCCTCTATCGTTGAGGTGGTTAAGAGTACAGAGTTTGTAGTTGAAGCTAGACAAAGAGCAAGACAAAACAAAGAGCCTAATGTTAAGGCGTTTGTTAATAAGGAAAGAATTGCCTATATAGATGCTGCAATCAAGACATATAAGTCGCAAATAGATGATTATATCGCAGACAAAGACGCTGGGGATATGGTTACACCAGATGGTTCACCTATTGACGGTAATCTAACTATGTATCTACGGCTTATGCAGCAGTACAGAAGGTTATCTCCATCAGCAAGAGACAGAGCGTATCAGAACCTACCGTTACTTATCCGTGAGGGTAATCTAAGGAATAAAGAACCAAATCTTGGCGATCCAGAACATCTAGCTGCGATGGTTGCGTTTGCAAAGAAACAACCAAAGCCGTAAACGGTGTGTATCTAACGATTGTCACCGTCACCCTGTAAACGATTCCTAGCTTTCCTGTCAGCAAGTTTCTCCAAGTTGTCTTCCATGATTCTACCAAGGTTCATGTCCACTTCTTTAGCAAGCATGGCACAGTACCACATAACGTCACCAATCTCGTGACCCATGGCGTTTAGTTTAGCGTGGTAGTCTTCTCTGTCTGCACCGTCACGTATTAACTTCTTTGCTTTGTTAGCAATCTCACCAGCCTCGCCAGCCAATCCCAATGTTAGATATTCTAATGCTTTATTATCTGGGAATATTGCCGTTTCTGCAGCCCGTCTTTGGTACTCCGTTGCTGTAATATTACTCATGTACCTCTCCTTCATCCACTGTTCAGCTTCTTCCTTTAACCCCATTGTAATTACCCTTATCTAAATTCTCATAGTAAGCATCGTTCCAACCACGCTGCCACTCACGATACTGCATAGTGTTAGGGTCAAGGTTAGGACGATTCTCTTGGAATATATTTTTTCCATTCTTCATCACAAATCTACCACCACGCTTAAATGCATCGTAGCCCCACTGGTATTGTATACGCAGTGGTGCATCGTATTTACTTAGATTGTTTCTTCGCATCATTAGACTCCGTTGTTTTAGGAAAGTACTTAACAAGCATCTCTAGCTTGTCGTGATACGCCGATAGTTTCTCTAACTCTAAGTCTATTGTTTCCATTATGTCAGAGTGTTCGCCAATACCAACTGTATTATTCATATACACTTCTATATTAGCTTTGTGTTTATTAATTCCACCGACGAGATACGATGTCTGTGCATCTATTAACATGTCTCTCATTACTATCTCCTTTCTATGCTGCTGTCAAATCTACTATCTCACATACACCTGCAGTACACGCTAACTCACGTCCACCTGATGTAGTATCTTCTTTCTCAAACTCTTGCAACATTGACCAGTCTACATTTTTTGGCATCTTTGTCAAGAACTTTTTGTAATCATCCTTATCTATATCCTGATAAGGTGCTTGCTGATATGTATGCTCACTGAATGGCAAGAAGCTGATACCAGATACCTCATCAAAGTGTTCATATACCCACGCACCTACCTGCATCCACTCGTGTTCTTTAACAGAGATAGTTACAGATGGTTTGTGTTCACACCAGTAACGCTGATAGGTGAGCCATAACTCTAGCTGCTCTATTGCATTCATCTGTGTACGTGTGATAGCACCCAAGGGTGACTTCATAGGAAAGCTGAACACTGTCGTTGAGTCGGGTTTCATTACGTCAGGTTCAGCAGGTATGCCCTGTGACACAAGGAACTGTGTCAACGGGTCTTTGTTATCACCACGTACAGTGCGTATGTAGTATGGATTGTGTCTAGCATGTATACCTGACGCAGCGTCAGTAAGCTGTGACACTGTGCCACTAGGCTTAACGCAGGTAACAGCAGTTGACTGTGGTATTCCTAACTGTTTTGCCATAGCTTCATTAGTGCGTACCGCCTCGTCCTTTAGTATGCCAAGTAGAATAGGCAACTTTTCACCTGTTGTAGATGTCATAGCGTTGTCCATGATACCTGTCAGAGACACGCCAAGCAAACGCTCTTCCTCTGTATTATCTTTCCACACTTTACGTAAATATTTAAAGTCTGTTAGCGTAGCTTGAAATGTGCCAAGTATTGTGGCAAGCCTCACCTTTTCTTTCAGTGTATCCATAGTGTCAGTATCACGAATAACTACTTCAGATAGGTTACAGAACTGATAAGGACGTAAGATAATCTCAGAGCAAGGGTTGCAACCAAAGTCCTGTTCAGCATCACGCCTGCCATTCTTAGCAGCCTGTACCTGTGCAGACTTTCTGTTAAAGATGCCACGCTCACCCGACTTACTGTCATATAAAGATAGCCATTCACGAATGAACGTACCCATCTCTGGCTTACCTTTGTACGCTACAGAGTTATTAGCCAACGCACGTTGACCTTCGTTCTCCCACCACTTACCTGACTTGGCATGTGCCATCTGGTCATCATTCAGATTAGACAAGCTGATAAGTGCGCTACGGCGCACACCGCCTACGACTACAACTTCACCAATCTTACACATGATGTCGTGGCATTCAATCGGGTAGAGTCTACGACCTGCTGCTCTCTTAAACTTCTCAACACAGAAATCAAACAACTCTACCAGCGGCTGTGGGCCGGATGCTCTGCCGCCAAACGTCTTGAGCCTAGCACCTGCTGGGCGTACCTCTGATACATCCCATGCTGGTATCTGTCCTGCGTATAGCATAGCAATAAGTTCTTTCAGAGACTTTGCCCAACCGGGTCTGCTATCACCTACCTTGATAACTGTGTCAGTCTTATAGAAATCCTCTGCCACTATAGGCAGCTTCTCAATATTGTGACGCTCCACGCTGAAGCCTACGCCTGTGCCGCACATCAATATGTACATAGTCTCGTCAAACGCACGTGGACTATCCACAGGTACGTATGAGCAGTTATATCCACCAACATGGCATCTGTCCAGTGCGGGGCCACTGGTCATCAACGCTCTCATACTAGGCATGATAGACTGGTTTAATACAGCCTGTTCTAATTCGGCACGTACTTCATCCGATAGTTTATAGTTGTGCTTTTCTGCAAGATGCTTTTCCATATAGTCAAAGTATCTACACACAGTTTCACCCCAAGTCTCTCTACGTTGCTCGTCTTCCTTCCAACGGGCATAGCGTGATAGTGCTATAAAGTTTTGGTAGTCTGTAGGTAATGTGTTACTAATCATCTCTTACTCCGTAACCGTTCTAATATTTCTAATGTCGGCACCATCAATGTCATAAAAATATTCTTGGATACCGTCCTCTAATTCTTCACCAACTCTGCCATCAGCAGGAACAGGGTACTCTTCATCATCTATGTCGATGGTTATGTACATCTTAACTTTTATCACTAGCCATAACCTCTTCTATCAGCCTATCCAAGTACCACTTGGCCTTTTGCAAATCCTCTAACGGCTTGTCCTTGTAGTCAAATCGCCACAGATATTTCATAATGTTACCTTGCAAGTAATACTTGAAGTTAGTGTCAGTTGCAGCGGAGATAGCATCAATGCACTCTATACCCGTTTGGTTATAATGTGGTGGACTATTGACCATATCCACAACATTGTCACTTTGTTTATTTGCTTGATGCATTCGTATCTCCTCTTGTTCTAGTCTGGCTTTCATATACGCTTCGTAC
>Ga0098042_1001081_pt1 | contig 10410 bp, 13 predicted proteins | sample 9_EtaG_FD_75066 | JGI IMG/M metagenome (GOLD analysis project Ga0098042, IMG submission 75066) | Marine viral communities from the Subarctic Pacific Ocean - 9_ETSP_OMZ_AT15188 metaG | ecosystem: Environmental > Aquatic > Marine > Oceanic | place: Pacific Ocean | collected 2015-01-10
ATTGTCATATAAAAGTATATACTAATACAGCTCTAATATCTTTTTTTGGAAAATAAAAGTTATGCGGACAAGAGTCAAAGCATACCCCCTTAAATTTTTCAGGTTTAATTTCATGTAGAATTTTTTTTCTATCTTTATCGTATAATATAGTTTTAGCTTTTTTATCCACACAGTCATTTAAATATATTAATAACTGTTTATGTTCATAGCCATGATCCTCATGTATAGGGCAATAGTCACCCACTGTATTAAATGTTATATTAATAGCGCATCGAAATACTTGCTTACAAAAAATATTATTTTTGGCTACAAATGTTTTAAAAATGTCAAGGGCCTGCTCTGCATAATTAGAATTAAAAATAGGTGCGTTAGGTTCTCTTTCTTCTGGATGATGAATTATCGTGTGGCAAAACCATTTGTTAACATCATTGGCTCCTTCAACTGTGCCGTCTTGTATAAAAAAACTAATATTAGGGCCTAATAAAATTGTTTCTATAAATTGTTTTTGTTCATCCCTAAGAAAATTTTTATCTTCTATTAAATTTAACATTTTATTTTGCTCTCTCACAAAGCTTAAAATTAAAAGCAAGGCTTACCCTTAAACCATCTTTTTCATTCTTTGCTACACTATGGGGTAGATCATCATTAAAAAGTAATATGTCACCAAGATCAGGTACTATATTAAATCTATTAAAAGGTATAAAGAGTGGTTCGAACCAAATAGGAGAATTTACTTCTGTTAAATAAAGGACACCTGATATAAATCTGTTTACGGGAGACGTATGCACATGAGGCTCTTGATAAAAATCTTTTTCGTAAACATTAACCCAAGAATCATCAATGTAACCGTAAAATAATGTGTTTCTTAATCTCATAAAATTATCTATGTGACCTAGAACATTCATCTTTAAAGAATGTAATTCAGGATAATTAAGTATGTTATTAGTTATATTATAACTTGTTTTAATATCGCAGTCCCAAGTTTTATGATTAAAATCTTTTATTATTGTTTGCAAAAAATCATAAGATTTTTTTACAACATTCTCATTAAGAGTGCTTTTATAATAATTAGCATTTGGATAAGCGTGTAGCATTATGAATTAATTTGCGTTTCCCAATGATCTCTTAACAAGATCATAATCTGATGATCTACATTATTTATCTCACAATAATTTATGTATGTTTTATATAGTGGATATAAGTTGAGTTGAGGATCTAAATATTCAGGCGATAAACAAATAAAAATTTCTTCGAAATCCATATCCAAGATAAAATTATAGTTATCATATGTTTGAAACATATAATGTTTTAATAAGATATTGTTTACATTTTTACCTTTAAAAGGTATGGAGGATATATTTTTTATCCAGTGATATTCTTTAACAATATTGTTTATAATTAAGTGATGCACCCATGTGCATTCGCTAACGGTATTCATACTATTGACTTGCATGTCATGATGATCGTCTATGTTAAATAAAACAATATCTTTCTTTGATTTATAGTATTCATAAATAGAATTGTGTTGATTACCAAACTTAAACTTTTTGTTTTTTCCGTTAAAAACTAATTTATTTATAAATTGTAATTGCTCTGCTGATTTAATCCAATCTAAATCAATACTTAAATATCTATTTCCCACTTTTCCTCGTTAGTTGGCACACCATTTTTTATATGCAGTTTATATTCTTTTTCTTCTTTACTGAGTAAGGATTCCTTTAATGTAAAATATATCACATTATGTGTTTCATTACAAAGCGTTACATCATTTTCTAAAAGAAAATTTTGTAAAACCCACTCTTTTGGGTGTTTTAATACGATAGACAATATACCAGAAGTTAACGTGATTTTGGATTTAGGCTTAATTCTAATATATTTGAGATCATTATAACAAGCATGAATATTCTCATAATTAGTTTTTCTATATTTTTTTTGTTTCCAACTTTGAAGTAGTTGATAAGGACTATCTTCTACCATCTGGCTGAACATCAAAACGTTGTGTTCCGAGCCTCCATGCAGTGCCGGTTGTGTTAGAAACTACATTAACAGTAAACTCTCTGCCTCTACCACGTAAACTGACAAATTCAGTTGCATCGGTAAAGGTTGCTGTTTTTGTAGTGCTTGTGCTGTTGTTTGGGTAATATTTAAATTCTAATTTCATGTTCAAAGTTCCCGCTTGATTTTGCACATCAGGTATTAATTTCTGTACAAATAAGATATCATTACCATCACCTATTTCTACCGATCCAGATTTTACAAAAGCGGTCATTGCTTGTCCATCAGCATCATTACCTGTTTCATGTAAGAACATTTGTGTAGCACCATCGGTCAAACCTAAAATTGTTTCGTTATTGGCCGTGGTCGTTGGTAAATAGTCAGTTCCTATTGGATTATCATACACTTCTCGATCAATCCAAGTTGTTCTATCTAAAGTTCCAGTCCACCAAGTTTGCTCTAGATAATTATAAGCAACAACAGCGTTAATTGTGTCCGATCCTGTTCTTGGATAAAACCACATAATTTCGTTAAATTCACCATTATGTCCAGCAAAAGCATTTTCTGCACCAGTCACATTTAAATTATCAAAAATAAATTGTTCTACCGTACAAGGTAGTTTTTTTACAGTACCATCATAAAGAAAGAATGAGTCTTGAGACATCCAATAAGCAACACCATTTAAATCAAGACCAGCATGTATGCCAACAATTCCACAATTTTGACCTAGCTGTCTTAAACCAAATGTAAAGGGTGGACCAATAAATTGTAGTGCGTGTAAAGAACTATCAGTCCATACTAAGATTTGACCTCTTGATCTTTCAGCTGCTACAATTCGTGAGCCGTCTGCAACTCTCAATGAACCAGCAGTATTTTCTGCTGTTGGCTGATATGTCGTAATATTTTCTTGATCAGAAAATCTTATAAGTAAGTCGTCTTGAGGGTTTGTTGCACCTATTGTAGGTTGAGTACCAAAGAAAACTAAATGTCTATCAGGTGTTGAAACCAAACTTAATCTTGATTTTGTTGGTGCACCAGATATGGCTGCTGCTCTTGTTGAAACTCCTGCTGATGTATCCCACTGAAATGCACCACCATTTAATACTGTTGCAATTAAATCTTCTCCAAAGTTATCTAATGACCATTGTCTGGCTTCAAGTGTTACATTAGATGTTGATCTAGGTGTGCCCCATGTTGAAACGTTCCATGCATCTGTGCCCCAACCAAAGGCTGAAGTAGAAACTTCTGGTCCTATTTGTATTTGATATTTTGCATTCCCTGTACCTCCTCCACCTGAGGTAGAACCTGAAGCGGCAGATGTGTGAGTTACAACATACGCATTTGTGTTTGCTATAGAAGTTATTTCAAACTCTTTATTCATGTCAAGACCATCAATAGCAGAAAAGGAATCAAAAGTTACAAAGTCACCCTTAGCTGCACCATGAGCTGTGTCTGTCACAACAACAGATGTGGTTGCATTTGTAGTAAAAGGATTTGTTAAAGCTTGGGTTTCTCTAATAGGAGTTATGTCATATGCTAATCCCTCAACTATAACATATAACTTTCTATCAGTGCCTACAGCGTTATATCTTGTGCCATCTAACGCTACCCATGCGTGCATATCACGTGCTACACCTACCAAAGTAGTTGAGATGAACTTCTCCCATCCTTTGATTTTTTGTGGCAATCCTTGAAAAAAGCGTACGTTATCACCGTCTGTCCACTTGCCTTCGCCTGTGTAATCGGTTACTTCTTTGTTGATGCCTGGTGCAGGTCTAAAATTTACTAATGGCATTTAGCCAATATATATAAATTACTCTTTTTTAGCAACCAAAGTTCCAACATGTCCTCTAAAAGCTCTATTACCAAAATGTGTAAGAGGCATTGCTAAATCTGCCCAAATTTGTCCGCCACACTCTTGCCATAGTCTTGAGAAATAATAATCCTCCGATAGATATCTTATTTGACCTTTTGTTTTATAGGGACCAACAGCAAATAAATCATAACAATTATCTGATCTATAATTTTGACCATTAACAATTTGATCTGACTCATATTTTCTTTCTGGAAACTTTTTCATCATTGTACGAAACACTTCACGTTTGACTAACATCATACCTGTTGCTGCTTCTTGCACAGGAAAAAATCCATCATGACCTTGTAAGTTGTCAGGATTATCAAAATTAATATTATAACCCAAAGCTCTTGCTTCTAAATCATCAGGAGTTGCATTTGGATATTTTTCTAATATTTCTTTCATTTTTTCTAAGTAAAGATGTTTTCTAGGATAAATGCCACAAGCTATATCTTTGTCAGCACATAATAATCGTTCAATATTTTTCCAAGTAAAACCTATATCAGCGTCTACAAATAACAAATGTGTAGCCACATAATCTTTTTCATCCATCATCATAGACACAATAGTATTTCGAGCTCGTGTAATTAAACTTTCATTACCCATAGACTGAAATCTTAAACCAACTTTTTTTGCCATGCTCCATTGTTGTAATTCTAATAAACCATGAACAGTGGCTTCTGAAACCATACCGCCATACATTGGCATTCCTAAATATATTTTAAAATTCTTATCTTTTAATTCTTCTGGTTTAATCATTCTTAAACCATCCCGGTAATCCTAACATAGGTCTTTTATCATTTAAGTTTGTGTCTCCAAAAGGACCATTTAAATCATTGTAGTGCATAAATACTTGTCCGCAGTCATACCCTTGAAATGGCTCTCTCCAATGTTCGACATGAGTTCCCCTGTATATCAACATGTCGCCTGGATTAAGATCAACTGTCACTCCCTCAAGACCAGTTTCTCCTGAAGGTTCTAACTTTATAGGCCAAGCATCTCCACCTAAATTCATAGTTCCAGATATTTCACACGAAGGTCTATCTTTATGTCTATGTAATTCGTCTCCATATTTATAAATTCTAGCATAAGTATAACAAGGTATTAATTCAAGACCTGTTGCTTTTTTCATTAATGGTAATGTCCTAGACATTAAAGTTTCCATGGCCACATCTGCATAATGAGAATAGGTATTGGGTATTTGTGCATCTCTCCATGATCCCCATGTTTCATCAAAAGGAGATAAAAACTTTGACTCTATCAAAGTTTGTGCAACAGCTCTTTTATTTTGAAAATACTGATAAATGAAAGAACACTCTTCAGGAGTGATTACGTTTCTAACTACATCGTAGTTATTTTTTTGAAATACATTTTCTTGTTTTTTTACTTTTTGTTTTTTCATAGTTCTCCTTTAAACATATGGTTTACCACAATTCCAAATTACTAATGAATAACGTGTGCCCTTTAATACAGGAGCAACACGATGCCAAATAAAAGAGGGAAAAACAATGATAGATCCTTTTTTCCTAGCGTCTAATGATTTGATTATATTTGGTGCACTATCTCCGTTGTTTCTCAAATCAAATTCTAAATCACCACCCTCATATGTATCGCCCTCAGCTAGTGATACTGTTACAGATAACTTTCTAATTAGACCATGAAAAGGATCTCCTATTCTATCAATAGGTTTTTTAAATTGATCTACGTGCCAAGTATAGTGTTGAGTTTCCCCATACTTTGTCCATTGACAAGCCTCTGATCTCTCCCACTGAAAATTCCAACCAGCTTGTTGATTAGCTTGATTAACAAAAGGAATTATAGCGTTGTAAATCCATGGTTCATTTAACCAACAGACAGAAGAATTTCTAGTTTTATATAATTTGGCAAAATCTTGTTTGCTTTTTGGAGTTTCATTTTGATCTCCTGTTTTAGCTATTTCTTGAGTTTTTTGTTCGCCATAGTTTATTAAATCATCACAAAGCCTAGAAGGCAATCCTTGTGAGACCACGTAAAAATAATTCTCTAAATTCATTTCTTAAATTTTGATAAATATATCAAATTAATTGAAACTTAAAAGATAAAAGAATAGTAGGTTCGTGATTAAGGTTTTTAGTAAAAGCATGTCTTAATTCTGAATTAAATATAACAACCTCTTTTTCTTTAAGTTCTTGTTTATATTTCATGTGTCTTTTTCTACCCTGCTCGTATTCAAAATTAATAAAGCTTGGTTTTTCACCTGTTTTACATGTTACAATAACAGATATGTCAGAGGAGTTATTTTCTAAATCATACTCATCTATATGATGATGATAATTAATCTGATGACCTTGAGGTATTACAATTGCTGCTTTGTTAGTTAAAACAGGTATTCTTTTAAATTTAAGTCTATAATGATCACGAATAAAATCTCCAATCCATGTTACGTTTTTGTCATCATCAATATTAATATAGTCTTTTAGATAACTCCACTCTGAAGTATTTTGAAAATTTTTATAGTAGTAATTTTCTAAAGAAATAAGATTAATTTTATCGTAGTTAACTGGCACTACTTTAGATACCTTTGCGGTAATAATATTTTGCTCTGTTAAAGAGACTTTATTAAACATTTAAATTAAACGGCTACCCAATTTAAGTTTGTTGCATCCCAATTAAAACTACCTTGAGGATCTTCTGTGTCAACTGCTGTCCATCTTACATTACTTTCATCCCATGTAATTATGTATAGCTCAGCACCATCATCATAATGAGTTATTGTTGGATAAGGAACAGGTGCTGTATATTCAAAAGTCGTTGAATCCAAAACCCAAGAGTCGTATGGCTTATCTGGATTATAAAAACCATCTCCACTGACATCATATTTCCAACCGACCGCTGGATAGTTTTTTCGTAATGCCTTAGACTGATCTGAAGACTCTGTGCCATCTGCTTGCCAATGTTTGCCTTGTCTCGTGTTGTAAGAACATTTTTTCCATAAAGACCAACCGTGAATATTAGTTAAAAAAGCAACCCCTGTTGCCTCATCCTCTACGTTTTGATCATTAGTTGTATTAGCATCCGCAACTACTTCTACTCCTAGAACATCGTTTTCTTCTGATAATTTTGCAAAATGAGCCATGTGTTACCTATTGAAATTTATACCTTATTATTACTTTACCTGAACCGCCTGCGCCACTTGATTGTTGTGTGGGAGCTGAACCTCCTCCACCGCCGCCGCCGCCAGTATTAGCTGTCCCTGATGTTGCGTTAGTAGAACCACCACCTCCTGTGCCACCGCCACCTGGACCGGCACCAACAACTGCTCCTGAACTGTGACCACCACCAGAACCACCACCAGCTCGTGCTGTTGAAGAACCGTCTATACTTGACGAAGCACCAGCACCACTTGGACCGGCAAGGCCTGGATTTGAAGCACCAGCACCGCCTGCGCCACCAGCACCACCACCACCGCCTCCTGATCTACTAGATCCACCTTGAGGACATGTTCCACCATCATTACCTTGAGGAGGACTTACAGGAGGTGAATTACCAGATCCACCTGGAGAAGAGTCAGGAGCATTTAATTTAACTCCACCGCCTCCGCCAGATCCACCTGGATTACCGGGGCAGTTAGATGTTGGTTGAGCGCCACTAAAGGCTCCTCCACCACCACCGCCACCTGTGGATGTGATACTAGAAAAAACTGAATTAGAACCATCGCCACCTCTTCTAACAGGATGTTCGTTTGGTCCACCACTTACGGCACTCCCACCACCACCAACTGTGATTGGATAGCCTTGAGCAGAAACAGGCAAACCGCCTGTTGCAGGATTAGGAAAATCTTCACGATATCCTCCTGCACCACCTGCACCTGCACCTCCGTGAAAAATAGGTTCACGTGATCCTCTAAAAAAAGAACCCCCTTGACCACCACCACCGCCTCCAGCGATAACTAGATAGTCAACAGTATTTGATCCTGCAGCATTACCAGCTTGAGTAACTGTGAAAGTTCCTGATGAATCAAAAGTGTGAATTTTAAAATCTCCTGAAGTGGTTATAGTGCCACCAGTAGCAACAACAAATTGTGCATTTGATTTTCCTTGTAGATTTGACATGGCAATCGCACCTGAAGGCACCTCAGCGAGTGCTCGAACGGGAGCTGCTCCCATATTAATTTGAGTAGAAGTAGGTGATACGTCTAATTCTTCGTTAACCTGTGATAGGCTAATTTGACCTGAGGGTGTAGTCATACTTTATTCTCCCTTCTTGAGGTCATTAACTTGTAGTTGTAAATCCTTTACACATTCGATTAGTAGAGCACAAAGTCTATCATATTTAACGGCTTTAACTCCGTCAGGTCTCGTGCCCACGACCTCAGGTAAAACTTTTTCTACATCTTGAGCAATGACACCCACATCTGTTTTACGAACAAAATAACCATCTTCTCCACCTTTAGAATCAATAAACTCTTGTTTCCAATCAAAAAGCACACCATTAAGATTTTGTACTTTATCCATAGGCGAAGATATGTTGTGAATATTTTCTTTTAATGCTACATCAGAGGAATAAAAAGCAGTAATATCATTTGTAGCTCTGATCTCACCACTTGTGCCTGATGCCGCTGTTGCAACACCAAGTGAATCTACTTGCATATCATTAAATTGAACATCATCAGATGTTCCTAAACCAATACTTGTTCTAGCTGTAGCTCCTGTTTCTAAAACAAAGTTTGCACCATCACCAACAATAAAACCACCATTAGTGACAGCTAATCCTGCTACGTCTTGAAGTTGTGCATCTAAACGAGCGTTTGGAACAGTCCCTGATCCTAAGTTTGATGCATTTAAGTTTGTTAAGTTTGCACCAGATACAGCGGGTAAAGTTCCTGTTTGTGATCCCAAATCTGTTGTCGAAGATATTTCTACATTAAAGTCCGATGAGCCATCACAATACACAGATGTTTTAGCACCTTGTGTAATTGCAACTCCATTAGCATCGTGACCTGTAGCTGAAATTTTTAATGCATGAGAGCCTGATGTATTATTAAAAAAAGTATAATGACTCTCTGTTGCGGGTATAAATACTGAAATAGCACCAGTTAAAGCTCCTGTAAGCTCAATGACTCTATTTGATGCCTCGGCTGCTGGATCTGCATTTGCTGTGGTTAATGTAATATTAGCAGAACCTGCAACTGATTTTGATAAATAACCAGCTCCAAAAGCATCTAATACGTCTAAATTGTTATTAGTATTAGTACCCCATGTATTGGCGTTTGCGCCAGTGGCCATTTTTTCTAGTTTAAAATTACTTGAGTATGTACTTGCCATGTTTTTACCTCACTAAAATATATCTTTTTTTGTCATTCAAGCAACACTTTTTATGCTGCGCTCACCTCTGTCCAAGTATTACTTGCACCTGTCACAACATTTGCCCAAGGTGTACATAAAGGAGTACCTAATGATAAAGTCATGTCAAGACCTGTAACATTTACAAGTGCTCCTGCTTGAGGATCAGGTGTGCCCTGTGCAAAACTTATTGCAACAGTAGAAACACTTACAGTTATGCCAGTTCCTACCTCAACAGTTTCGGTTCCTAAAGCGAATGAAGATGTCAAACTACCAAGAGTAACCAAGGCATCTGCTTCCACAGTAGGACTACCTAAAGTGGTGGTCATGGTGACCGATGTCGGATCTACCTGTGTAAAGATATCTATAACAGGTGTTCCTATTGCAAAATCTAATTGATCAGAAGGTGCTATAACAGCAACACTACCCTCACCTGATACAGTTGCTCCCGATAGTGCTACTCCCACAGATAAGCTATCAAGAGTTTCTACTGCTGTTCCTATTTGTGATGTAGTGCCTAATGCACCTGTCATTTCAAGACCTGTAACTGAAACTATGACACCAGTTCCAACTTCTTGAGTTGTAGTTCCTAGAGTTGTGGCCATAGTCACTCCAGTGACGCTGACCTCTTGTGTTATGTTTTCATTCCAAGCAAAAGATCCCCATGTTGATCTTCCCCAACCTGCATCTACTGTTCCTGATGCAGACTCAGTTCCTACACCAAATGAAGTAGATAAACTATCAAGGGTGACTCCTGCTCCCTCTTCAACACTTACACTGCCTAAATTAAATTGAGATGTAACACCAGATAAAGAGAATATGGACTCTTGTTCAGCTACTGCTGTGCCAAGAGTAAAAGTTGATTGAAGTGAATCTAATGTAACTAAACTATCAGCAACAACTGACTCTGTTCCTAAAGCTGTTGTTGTCGATAACCCAGTAACAGATACTGTGACCGAACTTTGTTGGCCCCAAAAGCCTTGCCCCCATGTACCTTCACCCCAAGCATCTGCCATGGTAATGACTCCTTATATTAAGATAATCTTAATATAGCACTGTCTTTATCGTTGGTCGGGAATGCGATTGTGAATGTACCGTTTGTTGATGTCTTTACACTTCCGAAATCAAGAACTGCGATAGCTGCATTAGTAGCACTTGATGATCTGTTATAGATCAATGCTGCTTGAGCAGAAATTGTTGCTGATGTAAAACTTGCGTTTGCAAAATCAACAAATGCTG
>Ga0098042_1001082_pt1 | contig 10409 bp, 21 predicted proteins | sample 9_EtaG_FD_75066 | JGI IMG/M metagenome (GOLD analysis project Ga0098042, IMG submission 75066) | Marine viral communities from the Subarctic Pacific Ocean - 9_ETSP_OMZ_AT15188 metaG | ecosystem: Environmental > Aquatic > Marine > Oceanic | place: Pacific Ocean | collected 2015-01-10
ATCTTCAAGCTTAGTTATATCTCCCATTTGAAATGTCCAAGGAAAATTCTTTTCAGTTACTTTGATTGCCCACTTATCTATCTCGCTTGCGTGATAAGTTCCAACTGGTACTTGTGCTTTCTGTAGTGCCAACTGTCCGCAACTCATTCCATCAAATAGTGAAAATACATTTATAGGTTTCATATTATCTTAACTCCTCCTCTTGTTATTGTTCTTTAATTTTAATTTAAATTGTGACTGAGTGCAAATATATTTGTCGTTCAATCATTCGTTCAACTGCGTTCAATCCTGTTCTTCCAAGTCCTTCCAAGTATCGTTGCGGTCATTATAAAAATAAAATCCAAAACATTTATTTCCTTTTTCATCTTTATAATTAGCTGTGAATTGTATGCTTAATAAACTCTCAACAGTTCCTTCATAGAAAGATTTTCCATCAGGATAAGTAACTAAAACTTTGTTTGTCTTGGGTTTTTTCATTGCGTTAATGCCTTTGTTTTTAATACTGTTTTTATTCTTTGTCCGTGGCTTGGATAAACAACAACGCTAATTTTTTTATCCCAACAATGCCTACAGGATTTACATTGCCCCTCTTGGTCTTGTGCATTGCATTTGGTAAATGATTTTGGCAAAGATTTAATATGGAAGTTTGGCGCAATGGTACTTGTGTTTCTTCCTCTAACTGTGTGACCCACTACAGAATCAGAAGAGAATCTTACAACTACATTTGGTAGTGCGTTCAATCGTTCAATCACATTATTAAACTTTGAGAATTTATATTGCCTTGTTGGAATCCAATGTTTACAATGCGGAGTTGCTTTACATATCTGATATATTTTCTCAGCTAATTTTAAATGGTACATATCGCCAGAATCAAACCACCGGAAATATCTACAATTTAAATCTATATATTCAATCATTTCATCTGCAAAGTTTTTTCTCTTCCAATCTTGTTGGTTATGTTGTCGCACCTTTTTAACATTTGAGAATCTATAATTCCCCTCTCTAGCATAACAGCCCTGACAAGCATCAACATAGTTTCCAGAAGCATCGAATGAAGCGGGACAACTTCCTCCCTCGCTTGGATGCCCTGCCTGAGTAGACCAAGAAAAAACACTACCCATTTTTTTAGTGTTAGATATTTTAATCATTCTATTCCACCTTGTTCATAAATTGTCTGAGCCATTTCAGAAACGAATCTATCATATTTTTCTGGATTAGTTTTCATTAATTCTGGAAAAGCAAGTTCACAAATATCAATCGCTTTATCAATACAAGCATCAGCAAACATATCGTTATAATCATCAGGGCTATACATTTTTAATTTCTCCTTTAGTAACTGTATAATTCATCTTCTGTATATTCTTTGTCGCAATCTTCACAAACCCAAGAAGAGAAAAGATGTCCAAGTTCTGGCTCTGGCTCGAAGTGTTCAAGTTCTCCACCGCAATCGCATTCTGTAACAAACTCTAATGATTCGCTCATTACTCAACCCCTCTCTTCAAATTATTAAATTCATAATCATAAGCCAACATTACATCTTGCCAATGTTCTGCCCAATGTTCCTTATAAACTGCTTCCATAAAAGTGATAGCTTTATCATAGCCCAAGCGATCAACATATTTATAGAAGCGATTGAGCAAGAAATGAAACGGAGTTTTCTCTAATGTAAATTTAGAAGTGAAGTTCATCAAGTTCTCCTTCATCGCAGTCTAACTGATGTTGTTGTTCTTGTTGTTGCTTTAATAACTCTTCTCGCATTTCAAGTTCTAATCTTTTTGCAGTATCGAAACCTCCTGCAATATCTCTAATAACTTGGTTTAAATCTATCATTTTATAATCTCCCTGTATTATTGAATGTTATATTTTCTATTTCTAATTTTTCATTTGAGTTTACAAAAACATCTAGTAATCCGATTGAGTAAGCATAACTGAATGATTCTGTGTTGTATCCTTTTCTTCTGGCATTATCAAAAACCCTTTTAATATTTGCCTTTTGATATGCGCCTTCTGGTTTTGTATATTTCATTTATGATTTCCTTTTAAAAAAATGAGGGGGAATCTCACCCCCTCTGGGAGAAACTAAATTGGGAATTTTTTCTCTTCTCTGTTTATTATTAAAAGTTCTTCTCCTTCTAAGTTATACCCTAAGTGATAATCTCTTTCTATCTCAACTGAAATTTCTCCTAGTTCGTTTGTTTCAAAATCTGTTGTTGAGATTTTTTTAATATCGCTCTCCCACCCAGAAAAATATAAATATTTGCTTTTACTGGTTTTTCTTAGTTTTTGAAGTTTACAATCATTTTCAAATACCATCCCAACAATTTTTTCATTTGGATTTGTGATTAATGATTTTATATTTTCAATCGTTTTAAATGTGAAACTGCTGACTATTATTTCATTTTGATTTTCCATCGTTCGTTGTCTCCCTAGACTTCGTTAATTAATTGAGTCTTAAGAATAACAGTTTGTGACTGAGTAATACAGAAATAAAATAAGCCAGATACGGCCTTGTTCTGTATGCCTTGATATATAAGGTTTACAGCGTTGCAGCAGAATTAATTATTTTTATGAGAGAGAAAAAAGGGTGACTGTTTGCGCTTAGTGTTTATAAGGGTTTCAGAGCATACCTTTTTGAAAAAAATTTCTCGCTTCGCTCGGTAGAATGTAACTGTCGCTTGCGCTCCCCTAAGTCTATAAAAGCAAAGCCCAAACTAAGACCAAGTAAGACTTGCTCTAAGTTTCCCCTTTACCCCACCCAGATTAATGTACCTACTTTACTCTTTATTTCTGGGCATAATATATGGATAACTGAAGTTCTCCAACGCTCTTCAGGGATTAAAAAGAATCCCTTTCATCGCTGATTGGCTCACATCAGTTACCCACAAATTACACCCAGATTCTGTCGTTAGCTTAAATGAAAAACAATAATAAATAACCACCCTGCTTAACCCAACTACACAACGCTCCGATAGATAATGGAGATTATAAATAAGTGTAGGGGTTTCAATAGTTTACGGATAGGAATAGAAGTAATCTAGCCCTGTTAAGTCTGTAGAGTTATTAGAATTTAGGGGAGGGAATATACTCTTTACAGGCTCTTATTTCTCTGTCAACTAGATTAGTTGTTGATAGTGGGTGTCTATGTTCTCTTGAGCCTCCTTAGATCTTCAAAGACTATGAAGTTTCTACAGGATAAAGAGTTATTCCAGCTTGTCTGGGCATTAGTTTGGCTCTGGAGTCTATGAAGCTCTATGGGGAGGCAGGAGACCATAGCCCCCCCACCCTATATATATACAATACTTATACATTTTAGGGCAATTTAGACTATAAACCAGTTAGTATATAAAAATACAGCGCGAGTCTCTATAGTCTTTAAAGGCTCTATAGAGCTATATAGCCTAGTACCCTATACTAATGCAACCCCGGGGGAGGGATTACTCTAGTATATAGTTCAAATCTCCACTTGTCAAGAAAAACTTGACAAATCTTCAGGGGACTATATACTATTCTACTATGGCAGTTTTAAATAATATAGAAAAAACAGAAAGAAAACGAGAACTAACAGAGAAACAACAGTCTTTTCTTAAACATCTCGTAGAAACTCAAGGAGATGCAAAGCAAGCTGCGAAGTTAGCTGGTTATTCTTCTCCGCATCACCACGTTGTTAAAAGTTTAAAGTCTGAAATATTAGATTTAACTAAAGAAGTACTAGCAACATCTGCGCCTAAAGCAGCTTTCAAGCTTGTAGAGATTATGGAGTCTAACAGACCTATAGTACAAGCTAATAATAAGCTTGCAGCCGCCACTACTCTACTTGATAGAGTGGGTGTATCGAAGGTAGATAAGGTAGATGTCAATCATAATGTAGGGGGCGGTATCTTTTTAATGCCAGATAAAGCTCCTATTGAAATAGATCAAGAGCATTATACTGTAATTGAAGAGGAATAATACTATGGATTTTCTAATCATATCTTTATTTGTAATTGTAGTTGCTGCAATTGTAATAAAAAGAAAGAAACCTGAACTATGGGAAAAACTTAAATCTAAACTACCTTTATGAAAAATCAAAGTAAAGATAGTCTTTTTAAAAAGCAAGCAAAAAGAAAACAGAAGTATGATTTAAATCAACGTAAAGATACTTTAAAGTATAAAGAAGCATTTTCGCAAATGAGGAATTATGGCCGTCAAAAAAGGTAAAAAGAAATCAACAGTTAATAAAGCAGGTAACTATACTAAGCCTACTATGCGGAAGAATCTATTTAATAGAATTAAAGCAGGATCTAAAGGTGGACGTCCTGGACAATGGAGTGCTAGAAAAGCACAAATGTTAGCAAAGCAATATAAAGCAAAAGGTGGAGGGTACAAATAATGCCAATGGGAAAAGGAACTTATGGTAGCCAAAAAGGCAGACCAAAGAAAAGAGAAAATATGATGGGTGGTGGTATGTATGGTCGTAAGAAAATGATGGGTGGCGGTATGTATGATCGTAAAAAAATGATGGACGGTGGAATTGTTCATTATAAATCTATCCAAGATATGGAAAAGATGTAATGGCTAAAGGTGTAAAACATTATAAAAGAGATGGTACTGAACACAAAGGCAGTATGCACAAAATGCCTAATGGTCAATTACATACAAATAAGACTCATACCAAAACAAGTGTTAGACTTTATCATTTTAAAGATCTTTCAAAGAAAGCAAAAGAAAAAGCTAAAAAAGGTAAGTAATGCCTGATCCTAAAAAAGGCACAGGTAAAAAACCTAAAGGTAGCGGTAGACGTTTATATACGGATGAGAATCCTAAAGATACTGTTAGTATTAAGTTTGCAACTGTAAAAGATGCAAGAGATACTGTTGCTAAAGTTAAACGTATAAAAAAACCTTTTGCAAGAAAGATTCAAATACTTACTGTTCTTGAACAAAGAGCTAAAGTAGCTGGTAAAACTAAACAAGCTGAAATAGCTAAAAGAGGTAAGGCAGCAATAAGGAAAAAAAATGGCTCTAAGAAAAAGTCAAAGAAGTCTTAAGAAGTGGACAAAACAAAAGTGGAGAACTCCAAGCGGTAAGAAGTCTTCTGAAACTGGTGAAGTCTATGCTCCGTCTGCAAAAATTAAAAAGTTAAAGTCTACTCCTGCAGGTAGAAAAAAACTTGCAGCAGCAAATAAAAAGAAAAGAGAAGCTACTGCTAAAGGTAAACAACACGCTAGACACGGACTGCATAAAAAGAAAACTAAGAAAAGGAAGAAGAAATAATGGCTAAGAAAAAAGATCCTAGACTTGCAAGAGCAGGAGTATCAGGATATAACAAGCCTAAACGTACTCCTAATCATAAAACAAAGTCTCACGTTGTTGTAGCTAAAGTAGGAGACAAAGTAAAAACTATACGTTTCGGACAGCAAGGAGTAAGAGGAGCAGGAAAGAATCCTAAGTCTGCAAAAGATAAAGCTAGAAAAAGATCTTATTATGCTAGACACAATGCACAGGATTCAAGTCCTAGTAAATTAAGTGCAAGATATTGGTCTCATAAGGTTAAGTGGTGAGTACTCTTGGTGGATTATTTATGCAATTAAAAGCACAAGGAATGTTACTTCCAGATGAATATGTCAGACGTACCTCTTCTACTATCCCTTTTGGTTATGAGTTGTCTCCTGTTGATGGTTACTTAAAGCCTATACCTGAAGAGCTTAGTATACTTAAAGAAGTTTCAGAGTCTATAAATAAAGAAGAAATAAGTTTAGGTATTGGTGTCGATTGGTTAGAAGCTGAAACAGGTAGAAAGATTAGTCGTATGGGTTTAAAGAAACACGTTGATAAAGTATATGGAAGATTGGGAAAAAAATCCAAATAATTACTTGACAGATGCTCAAGGGAACTATATACTAAAGAAGGACGGTACTCCACAAAAGAAACGTGGAAGACCTAAAAATTCTGAGTTATCAGATGTTAGAGCAGCATTACAGGCTCAGAAGGCTTTAAAGAAAAAGAACTCTAAAGTTTCAAAACTGCGGAGATCTTTAAAGAAAGCAGAAAAAGAATTAGATAAAAGTAAAAAAGTTTTAACATCTAATGTTATTACTGAAAAAGAAAGTAAAGAATTACCAGATGCTATACAAAAGCATTTGGATGAAACAGGTTCTTATGTTGAGTTTATGCCCAACGAAGGGCCACAGAAAGATTTTTTAGCTGCACCAGAAAAGGATGTTTTATACGGTGGAGCTGCTGGTGGTGGTAAAAGTTATGCAATGTTAATAGATCCATTGCGCTATTGTCACAATCCAGTACACAGAGCATTGATACTTAGAAGGTCAATGCCTGAATTAAGAGAATTAATAGATAAGTCGAGAGAACTTTATCCTAAAGCTTTTAAAGGAGCAAAGTTTAGAGAAGTAGAAAAACTTTGGAACTTTCCTAGCGGAGCAAAGATAGAGTTTGGATTTTTAGAAAGAGACTCAGATGTTTATCGTTATCAAGGACAGGCATATAGTTGGATAGGCTTTGACGAGATAACACACTTACCAACAGAGTTTGGTTGGAACTATTTAGCATCGCGTTTAAGAACTACAGATCCTAATCTTCAAACTTATTTAAGATGCACAGCAAACCCAGGTGGAGTTGGTGCGCATTGGGTAAAGAAAAGATATGTATTACCATCAGAATCTAATAACGCATTTATAGGTAAAGATGGTCTTACTAGAAAATTTATCCCTGCTCGATTACAGGATAACCCTTATCTAGCAGAAGATGGTGAATATGAAAGGATGCTTAACTCGCTTCCTGCTGTACAACGTAAACAGTTACTAGAAGGTAATTGGGATATAGCAGAAGGAGCAGCGTTTGCAGAGTTTGAAAGAGAAACTCATATAATATCTCCTTTTGAAATACCGTCTTGGTGGGAAAGATTTAAAGGTATAGATTATGGCTATGCCGCAGAAAGTTGTTGTTTATGGGCTGCCGTAGATCCCGAAGACAAGACCATCATTATATATAGAGAACTCTACCAGAAAGGTCTTACAGGGAGCGCGTTAGCTGATAAAATAACATATATGGAAGAAAGTGAAGTAAAGTCTATTCCAGGTGTATTAGATACAGCAGCTTGGGCTAGAACAGGTTATTCAGGGCCTACTATTGGAGAAACACTTGTCAATAAAGGTCATAAGTTAAGAAGAGCAGATAAAAACAGAGTTGCAGGTAAAGTTCATATACACGAACATTTAAGAAAGCGACCTGATGGAAGACCAAGATTACAAGTAGTAAGTTCTTGTACTAATTTAATTAGAGAGCTACAAGGTATTCCGTTATCTAAAACTAATTCAGAAGATGTAGATACTAATGCTTCTGATCACGCTTATGATGCTTTACGTTATTTATTAATGAGCCGACCAAGAGTTGATCATCCTTATGACAGAAGGTTAAGAATACAAACTGATATATATAAACCGTCAGACTCAACATTTGGATATTAGTAAATGGCAGAAAAAGAAAATACATTTTTAAACGCTGATAACATCTATGAAGAAGTCGAAGGCGAAACAGGCAGTATTTTAAAACTTGAAGAAGATCAACAATCCAATCTAGTAGGAATAATAAAGTCTAGATTTGCTCAAGCCGAAGATAAAAGAGATATGGATGAGCGTAGATGGTTAAAGGCTTATGAAAACTATCGTGGAATGTATAGTAATTCTGTAAAGTTTAGAGAGTCTGAAAAGTCTAGAATCTTTGTAAAGGTTACAAAAACAAAAGTACTTGCTGCCTTTGGTCAGCTTGTAGATGTTATATTTGGAACTGGTAAGTTTCCTATAGGTGTTACAGAAACTAAAATACCTGAAGGTGAATACGGAGCAGCTCATTTAGATACAGCTAATCCACAACCAGGAATGGAAACATCTATACCAGATAACATAGGTAATAGATTAGAAGATCCTCCACAAGAAGAAAATCCTTATGATGTAGGCTATGAAGGTGATGGAAGAACTTTAAAACCTGGAGCTACATTTGGTAAAGGAGTCTTTACAGACTCTATAGAAGATCAAGCTAATGATATGTTAGTAGATGGGTATAGCCCTGATCCTAGTAAGCTAGAATTAAATCCTGCACAAAAAGCTGCAAGAAGAATGGAAAAGCTTATTCACGATCAAATAGAAGAATCAAGTGGATCTTCTGAAATAAGAAATGCTTTATTAGAATCTGCTATGTTAGGAACAGGTCTTGTTAAGGGGCCTTTTAATTTTAATAAAAAATTACACAAATGGGATGAGACTGAAGAAGGAGAAAGAGAATATAATCCTTTAGAAGTTAGAGTACCAAGAATAGAATTTGTAAGTTGTTGGGATTTTTATCCTGATCCTGCAGCAACTAATATGGAAGAATGTGAGTTTGTAGTACATCGCCATAAAATGAATCGTAGTCAGCTTAGACAACTTCGTAGTATGCCTTACTTTAATGAAGATGCAATTAGAGAATGTTTACAAATGGGGCCTAACTATGAAGAAAAAGATTTTGAAAGTAGATTAAAAGATGATGCCAGAGGCGGTGAAGACTATCAAGGAAGTTATGAAGTTCTTGAATATTGGGGCATTATGGATGCAGAGTACGCTAGAGAAGTAGGAATAGAACTACCCGACACAATAGATGATTTAGATGAAGTACAAATCAATGCTTGGATAACTGGTAATAAATTATTACGAGCAGTAATAAATCCGTTTACTCCTTATCGTATTCCTTATCACGCTTTCCCTTACGAAAGAAACCCATACAATTTCTTTGGTATTGGAGTAGCAGAAAATATGGACGATAGCCAACAAGTGATGAATGGTCACGCAAGGATGGCAGTAGATAACTTAGCTCTATCAGGCTCTGTAGTCTTTGATATTGATGAGTCTGCTTTAGTAGGTGGACAGTCGATGGAAATATATCCAGGAAAAATATTCCGTAGACAGGCAGGAATGCCCGGACAAGCAATACACGGATTAAAGTTTCCAAATACATCTAATGAAAATATGATGATGTTTGACAAGTTTAGACAACTTGCAGACGAACAAACAGGAATACCATCATACTCACACGGACAAACAGGTGTTCAGAGTATGACAAGGACAGCTTCTGGAATGTCAATGCTATTAGGTGCAGCAAGTTTAAATATTAAAACTGTTGTTAAAAACCTAGATGACTTTTTATTGAAGCCTTTGGGGGAAGCTTACTTTCAATGGAATATGCAATTCTTTGAAGGCGAGATGGATGTTAAAGGCGATTTAGAAATTAATGCCTCTGGAACAAATAGCTTGATGCAAAAAGAAGTAAGAAGTCAAAGACTAACTATGTTCTTACAAACTGCACAAAGTCCTGCTGTTGCTCCTTTTGTTAAGATTTCTAAGTTAATAAGTGAACTAGCCTATAGCTTAGATTTAGATCCTGATGAAATACTCAACGATCCTGAAGAAGCAGCTATTATGGCACAGATAATAGGGATGCAAAATGCTGGACAAAATACAGGCGAGGAAGCTCAATCCGCTAGTCAACAACCCCAAACAATGGGAGGCGGTGGAGGAGTACCTCAAGCACCTCAAGAACTTGGAGCTACAGGTACTGGCGGTGGCAACATCGGAACTGGAAATATACCGCAGCCAGGGGAGGATCAGTTCTCTGGAACGATTGATCCAACTGCCGCAGTCGGTTAAACAAACAATTAAAGAGACTAGCTAATGGCAAAGAAAAAGAAAAAAGAAATTGTTGGAGTAGCTGTTTCAGTAACTCCTGTCGTAGAAGAAAGAGATAAGAAACAAGAAGGTGGAGAAGTTAATAAAGGAATAGAAGCTTTAAGAAAAGTTGCTCCAGAAGTTGTAGAACGTATGGGTTATCAAGACGGTGGAGATATAGATTCTCAAATGGCTATGATGATGCCTACAGAAGAAGAGCCTATGATGGAAGAACAAGAACAAGATATGATGCCTGACGAGCAAATGGAAGATGAGTACTTAGATTTTATTATAGATCAATCATTATCTCCAGAAGAAGAAACGTCATTAATGAGTAAATTAGAAGCTGATCCAGAGTTAAGCGTAATGTTTGATAAAGTTATGGATACAGCTACAGAATTCGCAGGAGCTGGCCCAGTTAACGGCCCAGGTTCTGGAGTCTCCGATTCGATACCTGCAAGGTTATCGGATGGTGAGTTTGTCTTTACAGCAAAAGCTACAGAGCAAATAGGCGCAGATAGATTACAAAGTATGATGGATGATGCCGAAGCTGAAGCAGATGCTATGAGACAACAAAACGCAGAAGGTGGAAAAATAGAAGAAGAACCTCAAGTTGATAGATTTGGAAAGCCTGTTGATGAAGACATAGCTGAAGATGAAATCAGAAAAGGTATGATGTCTGTTAATCCCCGAATGCAATAACGATAGAGCTACCTTA
>Ga0098042_1001087_pt1 | contig 10389 bp, 22 predicted proteins | sample 9_EtaG_FD_75066 | JGI IMG/M metagenome (GOLD analysis project Ga0098042, IMG submission 75066) | Marine viral communities from the Subarctic Pacific Ocean - 9_ETSP_OMZ_AT15188 metaG | ecosystem: Environmental > Aquatic > Marine > Oceanic | place: Pacific Ocean | collected 2015-01-10
CAGCAATTATTTTGATGTGCATGGTGAAGATAAATTAAACGCGCCACCTTTGGCGTTTCATCTATCTAATGATGGAATCATACCCAATGTTGATCCGAATCAAGATCATCATGCCTTTATGAGAGATATCAGCATCACAGGTACAGCACTGATGGGCGAATGGTACAGAGACAAGCATCTCGATGAAGATCACGGAAAATATGCGGATAAAAAAATTCCTTTGTCTTCCGATGATACGGCGTTGGGGATTATGCTTGGCTCTTTTGCACAGATGCAAAGTGCGGCTATTCACTGGCTAGTCCCGCAACATATATTTGCAGAGGGGTGGACAGGTGAAGAAATGGCAAAAATAAAAGCCAGATCATTAGCGTCACAGGCTGGCGATGGGCGGTTTATGATCGCGCTCTTGGGTCTGCTCAACTATGATCTGATTGTTCATGAATCCACAACCCCGCCCAAAAAGATTGACCATAAACGCTTTGGTCGGGTGGTTCCTAAGAACGAATACAAAGTTGTAAATATTGAGCTTCCGAAGCCGCGTGGTAAGCGCATGTATGAACAGATGTTCACGGGACAGGGTAGCCCAAAAAAGGAGCATTGGCGGCGTGGACATTGGCGCACATTAAAGGATCAGTTTGGCAAGATCAAAAAGCGTGTGTGGATTGGTGAGATGAAAGTCGGCAACCCTGCTTTGGGAACCATTATTCACGATTACCACTTAAACGGTAAAGGTGATCCAGAGCCGATCAAATAACTCTGTGGTTTGGTCATTGCAGAGTGAGAGCGGTAGGCTAACGCTTGCCGCTCTCTTTGTGTTCAGGGCAGTACCAAGTGTTACCGTGATCGAAGCTATAGCAAGCTAGATGTGAGCCACATATTTTGCACTCATGATTTTGATGCACTCTCGCGGTTGGTTTCTCGTAACGCTTCACTGGTTTTTTTCTGGTTTTCCACCGATTCATTCTGCACCAAAATTTTCATAGCCGATATGCGGGACTTCAGCATAGTAATAATTGACTGCCAATCTTTATAGCTACGATCCATTTTCTTTCGCTCTGGTGAACGCCGTAGCACCCATAAACGCCGCCACAATGCCCATATTCGCCACAACGTAGGTTGAAAGCAAAGCAGTCACCATAGGCACTCTGGCATCGTCTATGAGCGGGGAAACCACTAATGCGATGCTGATTGCGCTGGCGATGACACTTACCCAACATATCAATCGTTGTTGATCTTGGAGCTTATCGTTATTTTCAATTCGTATCATTCGCTCATGGCGGTCTAGTTCGCCGTTAGTGATTTCACCATCCCCATCTAAATCTGCTGGGTTGAGCTTACTGTCTGCTGATAATGTTTTTGCCATGTTACCCTCTCGCCGCTAACCATGCGATTCCGATTGCCGCCACAACTAAAATGGCAACACCGAATCCTACCATGAGCATTTCTTGCATTTGTTCAATCTCTTTTTGCCTTTGTCGTTTGGCTTCCAGAGCCGCTTGCTTGGCCTCTTGGATACGTTTATTTCTTTCCTGAATGATACCAGCCCATGTCCCGTGACCAAATCTTAGGTCCACTAAGGTTCTGATCTCATTGAGCTTTTCTTGTGCCAAGCGTGCGTCTATGACTTCTCTGGCTACATTCTCGACACCAAACTGATCAGCCAAACTTGTACCTGATTTTTTGTTTCTGGCTTTGCTACATTCCTCTGTGCCACGGATGAGGTCATCTATCGACCCCGCAATGGTGCGGATATCAGATGCGGTTTCAATGTTTGATTTGATAAATTCAACGCTTTTCTGAACAAGCGCGATTCCTGTGAGTATTTCTGCAACGACCATTGGACTACCTTTTCAGTAGCCCTGATGGACTTGTTTATGTCAGATGACTGTTTTTAATATATCAATAAACCTCAGTGATTACTACTGGCGGATCATAAGTCTCAAGAATCTTTTTCTTGATTTTATATACAGGAGTCCGTGTGGCCTTTGATTTCACATCTTCGATTATGTGTTTGCCTGAAAGGCTATATTGGAAATCTGCAACGTAATGACCGATCTTGACACCGTTGACCATGAGTGGGATTCGTGGTTGCAGTCGTAGATTTTCAATCCGACCTTGTGATTCGAGCAAGGATAGAATCTTGTAACGCTCTGCCTCTTTTTTTGACGCAAAGGTAATACCATCAATCACTGTTTTAATCGCGCCATATTTATTTCTACGCATACATTACTCGCAAGATGTTGGGGATATTTCATTATACCAAAATAATTGTTTGCGGTCTGCTTGATTTATGATTATAAACCAATATGTATCTATGTAAAACCAGAGGCGACCATGAATGTATTTGAAAAACACGGAGTGATGCACTTGTCTGCAAGCACTCTTAATTTATGGGTATCACAACCCGCCAGAGGTTTGATGAAAATAGCTGGCAAACTTGACGGCGGCGTAGGCGCATCAGCTTGGCGTGGCACAGCGGTTGATAAAGTTGTAACTCGCAAATTTCAAAACCCAGAATTAAAACATGATGATTTAACGGCTGAAGCAGAAAGGCTGTTTGATCTGGAATCCAAACAATCACAATTTGAGCAACCCGAATCTAAGCTGAAAAAAGAGCGTGGCGATCTGGGTGCGTTTATCAAATCCGCGACAGATTTTTATGAGGCATTGGGTGAGCCGTATGAGTCCGCCCAAGGAAAAGTCACGACCATGTTGCCAGATGTGCCTGTGCCGTTCTTGGGTTACTACGATTTACGTCTTGGTGAAAAAGTCCGCGATATGAAAACAGGCAACGCTGTTAGCTCACTGTCATATGCCCATGCGCGGCAGGGATCGATTTATGGCTATGCGCTGAAGCGGGTTCCTGTGATTGATTACATTTCAAAAAAGGGCGTGACTAGCTTTGAGATCACTGATGTTGATTATCATATCCGTCAGGTTCAGATCGCGGCTAAATCACTTGAAATAGCGTTATCTTACAGCGATGACATTATAGAATGTTGTCAGCTTGTTTATCCAGATTTAGACCATTGGATGTGGTCTGATGCAGAGCGGGAAACCGCAAAATCAATATGGAAAATGGAAGGGGCGACCAATGAGTAAGGACGGAATAGTTTATAAGCATATCTGGGATACTTTCAGGGCAGTAGAATTTGCGCCTGATGATATATCAGCAATAGAATCTAAGCCTGATCGGAATGGTGTGATTACTAAATTGCACTATTTGAAATGGTCAGTTGCTTTGCGGATTCTAACTGAAAATTTCCCTGATCACAAAATTGAGTTTGAGCGTTTTGATAGGGGCGGCAAAGTTTATGATGTGATGTATTACGCATCTGAGGGGTGCAGTGTGCATTGCACCATTACTATTGAAGGGGTCAGCCGTGATATGTGGCTGGCTGTGACCGACTACCGCCACAATGCTGTTACCAACCCAGACGCAAGAGATGTCAGCGACTCCAAGATGCGTTGCATGGTTAAATGTCTCGCATTGTTTGGTCTGGGCATTGAAATATATGAAGGCAAATATGTTGAGCCAGTGGGGGTGGATGATGAAAACCAAGCAAGTTAGCAAGCTCTGGAAAGGGCGATTTGTTTCGGTGCGGGACTACGAGGTGCAAGCCGCTATCAAGAAAGGCGGTTTGCGGTTGTTTCATAATGATCAAATCATGGAGCTATCAGTTGAGGAATTGAAGGCTCTGAAACCCACAGGGCAAAATCATCAATCAAAATTTGGCGGAGTTTATCAGCTAATTGATATCACTTGGAAACCGCTAACACATGATCCACGACAGGAGAGTCTGATATGAATCAAAAGTATGAAAACACTGGCAATCTTTTCAATGCCGCCAATACTGATGTGGTTAGAAAAGGCAAGGTGGATATTGCTGGTAGTGAAGCTGAAATGCTAATTACACGCACCAAAACCAAAGAGGGTAAGGAGATCTATGAGGCGTGGTTCAAGGCTGGTGGTCTTTTTGTAAATAATGAAATCACCGAAAAGCACGGCTATAACCTATCGGGTACAATCAAGCATATGTTCGATGAGATGATGTGCTGGTGCTACAAGCGCATGGACAAGAACAATAATCCATATACCAGAGCCAGTTTTGCGCCAGCCAAGCCGAAAGAAAACAAGCCTGAAAATAATTCAACAGAAAAAAGGATGGATGATCTTGATGATGATATCCCATTTTAACTATGGCTAAACGGCCCAGAATTAAGCAAAAGCGGTATGCAAACAAAAAGCACATGGATTGGATTCATTCCTTTCCATGTTGTCTCACTGCCGCTGGGGATTGTCTGGGGTCTGTGCAAGCGCATCATTTATTGAAGCCGTGGGATGGCGTAAGGGGCATGGGCTTAAAAGCCAATGATAAAAACCTGATACCGCTGTGTCAGCGTCATCATATTATGTTGCACAAGCGAGGTAATGAGCTTGCGTTTTTTGAGGAGATGGCGGGGTTTGCTGATTTTGGAAAAGTCACCGCCCAACGATACTGGTCAAGGAGTCCGCATAACAATGAAATATGATTGGGAAGAGGGGATCGAAAAAATTTTTGATTTTGAGGATATCAACAACACGTTGGATGAGTTGACTGATCGTCATAGGCCGATAGATTTCAACCCGAAAGTGATTGGGGTCATTATGGCTAACACATTCGATAACGAAGCCTGTTTGGTTGTAAATCCAGAGTTTGACCAAAAAAATGATCAGGCGGCGGCGGATTTATGGCTGGATGCTGGCAGTGATGTCGAGGCGCAACGTCAGAAGGCGATGGGTTATGATCACTGAAGAAGAGGTTGAAAAGGCCATAGATTATTTGCGTGATACCGCCACAGAAGCGGCACAGGCAAGGGCTGACAGGATTTATCTGGAAGAGTACCGCAAGAGCCTCAAGGCCATAATTATGAGCGAATTTGCGGGGCTGGCGATAGGCGCACAAGAACGCCAAGCCTATCGTGACCAGCGTTATGTAGAGCATCTGGAAGCGTTGAAACAGGCGGTGTTTGCAGATGAAAAGATACGATTTATGAGGGTTGCGGCTAGTGCAAAGATAGAAGCGTGGCGCAGTCAATCCGCAAATCAGAGGGCGGTGACGATATGATAAGGCTCATTAGCGCACAGGAATCAGCAAAATATTTGGGGTTAAGCAAGACAACATTCTTGAGAATGGTCAAAGACCGTCATTTGCCACAGCCGATTCGCATAACAGAGCGGCGAATCGTGTGGGATAAACACGATCTGGATAGCTACATAGACCGCATCAAGACCGAAAAAGCCCCCAAATTCGGCTGAAAATGGGGGAGTCTGGGAGGATTCTCTATGAGAATGTCGATTATACCATATTTTTGGTTGATTGTTGTTGACGTAGGCAAACAATCCCTATAGATTCTAAGGATAGACCAAACCTTAGATATATGGAGTTTTTGATGATCAAGTTGAAAAAAATTACTAACCGCACTCAGTTCAATAGCGCAGTTTGGGCTGTTGTAGGGCATGAGGACATCCGTGTACATCAGATCGGTGCAACTCGCTGGTTGGCTGATCAGTATGATGGAAATGGTAATTATGTAAAAAACATTATGAAATTTTCAGACAAGTCGGCACTGTTGGAAGCTCTTGGATTGGTGGTGCTGTAATGACTATCCAAGCTGAATATGAAATCTGCACAGGCGGCGGCAAGGGTATGTATACCTTGCGCCAGTTTGCAGGGTATTATCACACTGGCGATATTCGTTTTGCTCATGTCAAAAATCTTAGCCGTAATCCGCATGAGGCTTTACGCAAGGCACAAGACCATATCCGCGCAGAGGGTGGTGATGTTGATAGTGCGCTTATGGCTTTTGACCCAGAAAAAGTTTCTGGTCTGAACACATGGGGCGAGTGCAACCCACAGCGTCAGGCTGATTTGAATTTGATTGCCAAGGGTACAATGCCTTTCGGCAAACACTTTGGTCAGGCTATTTGTGATATTCCCATTGAGTATTTCGTCAACTGGTATCTGGATGGTGACATTGACACCAAGCGTTCCGATACTGTCAAAGAGAATATCCGACTGCAAGTTATCTCACGCCGCGATGAGTTCATGGCTGTTGTTGAAGCAAACAAATCCGCACAAGCACAGCGCGATGCAGAGATTGAGGCCAAGCGTTCTAAGTCCAGTCATGTGGGCGAGATCGGTGATCGCATCGACATCACTGCAACTATCACAGTTGTAAAAGTCATTGATGGTTTTTATGGCGTTTCTTATTTCACAATTCTTGAGAACAGCAAGGGCGATGTTTTCAAGTATGTCGGCAGTGCAGAGCTTGGTGAGAAGGGTCAGACCATTACCATGAAGGCCACTGTAAAGGAACACAGTGTCTACAAGGGTACAAAGCAGACCGTTATCAACCGCCCAAAATTAGAGGGATAAGAGCTTATGAAAAATGTTTATTACAAAGAATTTGATAGCAAGGGTTATCGCGGTGGTGCGATCCCTAAAGAGGTTCACATTGAAGTAGCCAAGGTGCTTCATAGGTGGATGAAAAAAGAGGGCATGAAGCCATCGAACAAAGACATGCAGGTTTACTTGCAGTGCGGTGCTTGGCTGAAAGCAAAATAAGAAAGGTAGGCGACCAAATGACATCACCAATTCATATCAACGATCAGGGCGGCACAGAGGCTTTCAGTGCCGCTTTGAGGGCTATTTCGTATGATTACACACCAGCCAATGTTCAGACGGTTGTGTGTAGTTTGACTGAGGATGAGTGCCGTATGCTACAGGCTCTTGTGTTTGAATTAGAAAACCATCTGCATGATCGGGTGCAGGTATTTGATAAGGAGTTTTTATATGACCCCAAATGAGTTGAGAAAAATGCGCCTGAGATCAGGAATGTCTCAGGAAGAGTTGGCGAGGCGGTTGGGCTACAACCACCGTTCAACGATTTCTCTGTTGGAATCTGGCAAACGATATATCAATCCGCGTATGCGTGTGGGGATCGAAGCCGTTTTGAAAAAGGATGTGAAAAATGATCAGTTGGCATAATTACCCAAAATGGTCACACAGGGGCTATCTGTATCTGCCAGAGGTCGATGAGGACTGTGAGGGCGTTAGGAAGGCCACACACCGCTGTGTGAGCCGTGTAGACCCCACAGATGTAATGATTGACCAGTCATTTACGCCGTATCGCTGGATGACAGAGTCAGAGTTTCAAAAATTTGTACAAAAAATGGGAAAGGTAAGACGATGAAATATCTTGTATTAGCGGCGACAATCTTGGTGTCAGGATGTTCTTATACGCCAGTGGTTGATTTGAGGGCATCAAAAGATGAGGCTCAGTTGTATCAGCGTGACCTTACAGAGTGCAGGTCGCTGGCAAAAGAAATTGATTATGCTTTTACCTCTGCTTACGCGAGAGGTGTCAACAAGTGTCTGCATGGCAGGGGGCATAGCGTTCTCAACGACTACTCATCATCAGGCGGGTTTTATATATTCAAGTAGGAGATAAAATGGCTATCCACCTTTCAAAAATGATTAAAATGTGTTTTGTCATAAGCGGGTTTTTTCTGGGGATTTTGTTTCTTGAATGGGTCGCTATAAACGCCATACTTGGATGTTATTCTTTGCATCAAATGCTTTGGGTCGATCACGACACTTGTTTTACACTTAAACAACTCATAGGGGCTTAAAATGGCAAAAGCTGTTCCACCAAAAAACCGCGATGGTGAGTTTTCTATATTATCTGCATTTCAGATTTCACAAAAAGACTGTGCGGCGATGATAGAGCTACACAATAATTCACAGAATCCACACAAAAAGGGCAGGGTCATTAATGATGGGTCAAATGTTGTGAATCTCAAAACCCGTGATGTGGATGTCTGGGTGATCCATGAAAACAACACCAGCGTGGACGATCTGCTTTTGCAAGCGGCGGTTGAGGCTAACAAAACGTATAATATGCAGATCACTGGGCTTATCGAAAGGCCGCAATTATTGCGATATACCGCCCCATCAGAGGGGTACGGGTGGCATCTGGACGTTGGCAGGGGTGACGCTTCCACACGAAAGATCAGCATTTCATTGATTCTCAATGATGATTATGAGGGCGGTGAGCTTGGATTTTTTGCGGAGGGTGAGAGTTTCATAAGGCCAGAGGCAGGGATGGCGGTGTGCTTCCCATCTTTCATGCCGCATTGTGTTAAGCCAGTGACTAAGGGAGAGCGTTGGTCATTGGTTTGCTGGGTGGGTGGGGAGCCTTTACGTTGACTCTTAATCGTAAAAATAAGCCTCAATCTCAGCGTCAGTCATTGATGCGAAATCAGGTTCATTTGGAACAATTCTAAGTCGAGGTTTCAACTTGCGTTTTAATTGTTTTCGCGGCTTTGGTTTGGGTTTGGGTTTTTCTATTGGGGGTATAATAATAACCGTTTCTATTGTTGTGAATTTAGTTTTGCATTTTGTACATTGGCGTGATCGGGTTTTGCCGTCAGGCATATCCCTTGGCTTTAGTGGCAACACTTTTAGTTCTCTTGATGAACATTTAGGACAAGTCAGCATAATGTAAGTTTACAACAGTTGTTACATTTTGTAACATCATTTTAGGCGACCAGATAAACGGAGTATCAAATGAGTTTTCAAGCTATGTCATGGGCGGCGAGTCAAGACTGCCCTAATTCAGTATCAAAGCTGGTTCTGATGATGCTGGCAAATTATGCTGATGACCGCCATCAAACATATCCATCATACAAAAAACTGGGTCAGCTTTGCTCATGCAATGAACGAACTGTTATGAGGGCAATAAATCAGCTTAAATATTTGGGATTTTTGACAGTCACAAAGCGTTATGGTGATGATGGCAAACAAACCAGTAACAGTTTTACATTGGCTGTTAGGGGTGACAAATTAGACAGGGTGGGGGTGACAAAAACAACACCCAATACTATCAGAGATATACATAATAATAATAATGTTGGTAGGGGTGACAAATACACCAATGAGTTCAGTGAATGGTGGAATCTATACCCGCGTAAAGATGGATCGAAGGCCAAGGCTTTTGAGGGTTGGAAAAAGGCCACAGGAAAATTCATTGGGGTAACAGAGTTGTTATCTGCAACAGGTAAATTCAAGAAGTCATGTGAGGGTAAAGAGAAAGCGTATATTCCCCATGCAACCACATGGCTCAATCAAAAGCGATGGGAAACCGTTTCTATCGTAGATCAGGCGACCAGTAACAGAAACCAGCTTGCGGGGTAATTATGGAAAAATTAATTGAACAGGGCATCAGTCTCAGAAATTTCAGTGAGGGGGATCATAAGACGATTTGCCCCCAGTGTTCTCACACCAGAAAAAATAAAAAAGACCAGTGCCTTTCTGTGACCATAGAGGTAGAAGGCGGGGCAGTTTGGAAATGTCATCATTGCGATTGGGCAGGGGCAGTCGCTGGGGCTTCTTACTCTTACAAAAAGCCAGTGGAGTACAAGAGGCCGTCACCTGTTCAAAAAACAGAGAGCCAGCCGATGCTGGATTGGTTTAAGAGGCGGGGTATCAGTCAGGCAACAGTCGAGGCTTTTAACATAAGCCGTACATCAAGCTGGTTCGGGGATGGGGAAGAGGCTTGTTATGCGTTCCCATATTATAAAGATTCCCAGTTGGTGAATATTAAATACCGCACCAAGGACAAGAAATTCAGACAGGAGAATGGCGCGGAGCGTACTTTGTTCAATATTGATGCTGTCAAAGCTCACTGGGAAACCACAGGGCGTAAAGACGTGATCATTGTCGAAGGTGAAATGGATGTGCTTTCGATGTTTGAAGCAGGGTTCTCTTATGCTTGCACATTGCCAGATGGCGCACCAAAAACGGCAAAGTTCGATGAAAGCGACAAGAGATTTAAGGCATTGCAGTCCTGTGATTGGCTAAACGAGGCAGAAAAAGTCATTGTGGCAGTGGATGATGATGAGGCTGGCGGTGCGCTAAAACTTGAATTGGTGCATCGTTTTGGCAAGGATAGATGCTGGACTGTGCAGTATCCAGACCAGTATGACATGAAGTGCAAGGATGCCAATGAGGTTTTGGTCGGGCATGGAGCCGAGGTTTTAAGGGAGATTATTGATCATGCCGCCCCACACCCGATAGACGGATTATACACGGTTCGGGATTACGAAAAAGAGGTTTTGAATATTTACGATGGTAATATTCAGAGGCCAACAAGCACAGGCTTTGGCAATCTTGATGAATTTTATCGGGTGATGCCATCAACATTTTGCGTGGTGACAGGCATACCAAACCACGGCAAATCCAATTTCATTGACCAATTAACAGTTAATCTGGCGCGGGATCACAACTGGCGATTTGCGGTATTTTCACCAGAACATTCCACAGCCAACCACATCAGGCGGCTATC
>Ga0098042_1001088_pt1 | contig 10386 bp, 9 predicted proteins | sample 9_EtaG_FD_75066 | JGI IMG/M metagenome (GOLD analysis project Ga0098042, IMG submission 75066) | Marine viral communities from the Subarctic Pacific Ocean - 9_ETSP_OMZ_AT15188 metaG | ecosystem: Environmental > Aquatic > Marine > Oceanic | place: Pacific Ocean | collected 2015-01-10
TCAAAGGTGACATACGTAGATTTAATGGCAGATCATACTATAGATGAGAAGATTGTCAAAGCGTTAAATGCTAAAATAGATTTGGCAAGTCAAGTTATGGGCGAAGACCCAAAGAAAATACTATTCGGCTAATGCTCTTTCGAGCAATACTTCGAGTCGTATCACTCGTTCTTTTATTTCTGGGATGTCTGATAATATTATTTTTTCTAGTTGCATTTGTTTTGACTCAACTGCTTGTAGTCGTGTTGACATCATTCCGTAGGTTGCGCCTGCGGCGACGAGTATTAAACCGAACCAAATAATATTCTTCAAACTATTATCCATAATTAAAAATCAAAATTACTTGCATTCATCAACATACCGTAATCTGGATTGTTTAATGATGCAAGACCTCCTTCTGCCAGTCCTGTTGGAAGAGTTTTCATTTGTAAACGTTCCAATTCTGGATTCATCGTTAAGTAATTACCTGTTGTTTGATAACCTAAATTAGGATTGTAAGGAACCTGAGTCGTCAGAGTTGCTGTTTGACCACCTGGTAAAGCAAATAATTTTTCCATTCCAGCAGTGTCAGTTGATGTATTTAATATAGATGGAATTCCACTTAACGGACCAGAAACATTGGCTATATTTGGTCTGTTTAGTGCTGTAAAGTCTGTTGAACCTTGTTGATTAACAGGATCAGAGCTAAACATATCTGCAGCCTTATCTTTTGTTGCTTGGTAAGCGTTACCTATTTGTTCAAAAACATTTTCTCCTACACCCGCAATACTTTTTAATCCTTGCATAAACAAACTTTTTTCTGCAAATTTTTCGGGAGCAGTTGTCATAAATGCGTTTAAAGCACCTCCAATAGGAAACTCTTCTTTGTAAACTTCCATATTAGCTGGGTTTGATTGTATAAAATTATTTATTGCTTGTTGATAAGCGTTTACTCCAGAGCCTGAATAAAAATTATAAATAGATTTTTGACCTTCTGTCATTTGATTATAAGGAATGGGCTTGCCATCCTTTGTCATGTATTTATAAAATTTATGTTTTGGATCTGCGTATTTTGGTGTGCCAGCTTGTTTTACAAGATTTTCTTTGTCTGCTAATATTGCAGCTAATTGATCCTGAGAACTTTTATCAGGATTATAACTATCTGATCCTGGTCCTCCTGGACCCATTTGATTACCTGATCCAGATCCACCACCACCAATAACAATATTTGAAGAAAAAGGTTTATCACTAATTTTTGCTTCTCCAACTGCAGTGTCTTCTGCACCTAGACCATCTAAACTAATAATACCTTTTGGTCCTTTGTTAGGTTTACCTTTCATAGAACCATGAAGGTTTGCTTTTACTAATAAATCAATTTCTGGTTGTGTTATGTAAGCAAGTTGTGTTGGAGGAGAGTCTGGAGAAGACTTCCAATTAAGAGGAGCTGTAATTTCTTTTGCATCTTTTAAATAATTTTTTATAGCCACTATCCTTGTCCTCGTAATGCTAGAGCTGCATCTATGTTACCTTCAGCTAATGCTGCTCTTTGTTGTTGATTCATTGGTCGGGAGTTCGTGACCATCGGAGAGGCCCCCGCCATAATATTTTCATTACCCATATTAGGAACTTCAGGCATTGGTACATCAATAGGTTGTTTTGGTGCATCTTGAGATTGCACAATATTATCGTACATACCATCTTCAGATTGTCGTTGAATATATGATCCTGCGTTTAGTTTTGAAGATTCATTGTAACGCAAGTTTGAATATTCTTCACCTGCTGCTGGATTGCCAACAGATGACATTGAATTGTCATATCCCGTGCCAAAAAGCCAATCTACAAAACCATTAGGATCTTCTATTACACCTTTGTACGTTTTAAACTCATCAGGGAACTCATCCATACGATCTGTTCCGCTTATTTGTTTATAAAAATCTCTCATTGTATTAACGAATGCTGCTCTTTTTACTGTTTGTGGTGTTTCTTCAGCTATGATTTGTGAATAACGTTTTAATGCATTTGGAGAAGATAAAAAGTCTGCGGTGTATCTTGCTAATAAACCTGCAATAATAGGGCCTGGTCCAAAAGCTCCTGTCGCTGCTCCACCTACGCCAGCTGCAGCACCAAAAGAAAATGTTTTAAAACCAGATCGAATACCACCTAATGCTACACGTCTTTTAACTAATTGAGCAGGATCGCCCATTTCTTGTTGTTCTATTTTTTTAGCAAGATCAACAAGATCATCAATGTTTTGTTTGACAATTTTTGAATTTCTACCTGTCATTTCTAACATTTTTTCAAATCCTGGTTCACCGTATCCAATATTTCTAAGGAAAGCATCTGGATCAATAGCATAGTCAGTGACAGTAACATTCTTTGTTCCACCAGCACCAGTAACTGTTTCTACTAAATCTATGGCACTGTTTGTTCTAAGAGAATTTTTAAAACCTTTATCAATCCAAGTTCTAACAACTGAGTCATATGCTGCTTCACCGATTAATTCTTTTAAATCTACAGCGGCTTGAGGTGTCATCTTATTTTTCATGACAATATTAAATAACTCATCTGAGTAATTCCATCCTGGTAAATCTGGTCCAGCAGAGAACATGTTTTCATCAATTAATTTAAATTTCTTTGCTTCTGGGCTTTTGTATAATGGTGACATTTTAGCAAAGACTGAATTAGCTCGAAGCAATGCTTTCTTTGCAGATTCTGCCGCAATCATTTCTTCAGGAGATAAACCTTGTCGCCAAGCAGCAAAATTATTTAAGTCTGTTGTTAATGCTTTTCTTGCTTCAGATAATACATCAGAACCAGCAAAGTTATTCATTCCTGTTGTTGCTTTCATTTCACCATACAAATTATTTAATTGACGTTGAAATCCTCTAAGTTGCATTGGCGTTATATATTCAGGAAGTCTTCCTAACGTATTAGTAATAAAGTTTTCAATTTTATTTAGCTCAGGTGCATACGTTGTGTAACCATCATCTAAAGTTGTTTTATATTTTGCAATTCTTTCTTGCATTAACTTACCAACGTTCTTTGTATGAACAGTTCCAATAAAAGGTTTAGATATTTTATCAGAAGTTTTTTCAAAACTTTTGTATAACAAATCATTTATGTAAGAAAATCTTTTATATCTATCTTCCGCTGCTTTGTGCATAAACATACCAACATCAGTCATATGTTGAATAGGTGCAAAACCATTTAATCTTACTTCTGCTTCAATTGCTTCATCTAAAGAGTTATAACCATTTGCTTTTAAATCTTTTAAAAATGTTACTTTGTCGTCTTTGTTCATGAGCTTATATTGAGCTCTGTAAAATTCTGCTGGATCGCCAATTAATTCTGCTTGTTGGCCTATTGCTTGTTTTGTTCTTACCAAAGATCTAAGTTGTCTTTCTTTCATAATTGAACCAATTAAAGGAAATACACCAACAACTTTACCAAAACCTTTAACAGCAGAACCTAAATTATTTCCTGTAGCTGCAATAGAAATGCCAATCGGTATACCATATTTCTCTGATAATTTTGCCATTGGTGACGCGTCTTGACCAAGACCTAATATTTTACCAGTTATAGGTCTGAGATACGATGCCAAAGGTCCTAAACCTGCTGCCATTGTTGTAAACATAGCACTGTTTCTCATTTCAACTAATGCTTGCATACCTGGATCACTTGCTTCCGCAGGGCTATCAATTCCACCAACTGCTCTAGTTAAATCATTTAAAAAATCATAAACAGCAGTACCACCTGCACGACCAAGAGATGCACCTGTTACAACACCAGCACCGCCTGCCATTATTTTTTTATATAATTGTCCAGGAAGTTTTGCCGCGCCAGGCATAGCCATAGATGCTTCTGCTGCCATTGCTGGTAAAGATCCTAGCATTTCACCACCTAAAGCAAAGTCTCCTTTTTCAATGGGTAAATAATCAGAAATTGTTTCCGCTCCACCAACCAGTTGTGCAAAAGCAAAATCTGATGGTCTTCTAAATACATCAAAGCCTGTAAAATCACTTGTTGGATTTTCTTCTTTAAGTTTATCCATGTATTTTTGAAATTTGTTTCCGTAATAGTTAATAGGATCAGAAGATTTTTTACCTTCTTCCATCATTTGATATTGACCTATCGCATATTTTAAAAAATTGTCTTGATTAGCTACATATGTTTCGACTCCAATAGGAGTTAGTTTTTCTTTTTTTCTACTTTCATTAATAAAATTAACAACGTTTTGTGTTTCAATTTCGTTACGAGGCATGTATATACCTTCCTGTCTGATTGCAGGTTGATCTTCAACAACATCTTCTACCTTCATGTAAAGAGGATATTCTAGTCCTGTTCTGCTTGGTTCAATTACAACAGTTGTATACCCTGGAGGGGTCATATCTTGATCGGCCATCTTAACCTCCTGTTCCTAAATTTTCGTTAAACTTAGGCGCACTACCTTCTACACCAGGTTCTACAAAAGTAGAGCTTCCTTTACTTGGTGTAAATTCTGTTTGCGCTTCTGTTGAGCTTATAAATATATCTTGACCAGCAGTCTGACCAATGAATGATGTATAAGGAATATCAGATATTAAATTATCGTACCCCTCACCTAATTGTAATAAATCACTTTTTAATCTATTTTCTATTTGTTCATACACAATACTTAAAGATGCTTTAATTGCATCAGACCCACCAAGACCAAATAAATCAATAGCTTCTTTTGCATTATTAATATCATCAACGTTTAATCTACCTGTATCCTTACGTGCTCTTGCTAGTGCATAGTAAATTGAATTTAATCGTACTTTGTTTTTAGCTATTTCAGGATTAAAAAATGTTCTATAAATTTCATATTCTGGGGTGCCTTCTGCTTTATCAAAATTGTTTGCATTTTTGTCACCTTGTTTATTATATTTAACGTAGCTGTCTTTTAAATTGCTAACAACACTGTTTTCAATTCTTGATACATTTTTATTGTAAGATTTTTCATCTATAGCACCTCTTGCTTTTAAAGCATCCATAATATCAAAAGCTGTTGATCCAACACTTTGTGTAAAGTCTGTTGCAAAACCAGGTAAACCAATTATGCCTGGATTGTCTGCAATAGATTGCTGTACATCTCTAATAAATTTTAATGATAGTTTTGCGTTATTAATACCAGATGCTAAATCCATTACTTGTTTTGCACCAGGATCAAAATCACCTTTATTATTTAATGTAAAGTTTGTGATTATAGCTTCAGGTCTTGGTACATATTTAAACACACCACCTTCATTAACAGGAAAATACGGAATAGGCATTCCTGCATCGTTTTCTTGTATGTAACCCATAGCAAATTTACCTGTTTGTTGATCATATAAAACTTCACCTTTTTTATCATATCTTTCTTTTAATAATTCAAAATGTCTTTTCATTGCATCAGCATCAGTGTCATATTGATAATTGTAAAACATCTTATTAAGATCACGCATGTATTCTCTTGATCGTTGATCTTCACCAAGATTAAAACCAAAAGCCTCCATAATTAATTTACCTTGCAAAGCTTTTGTTGCGTTTACTTCTGCTTGTCTTGTATCTAAAATATATTTTCTTCTCGCTTGATCTTGTGCTTGTTGAAGTTTACGAGCTTCTGTTTGTGCTTGTCTCTCTTTTCCTCTTATTGCTGCTACGTCTTGAACAAACTGATCGCCTGCTCTTGCGATAGAAGGAGCTATAGTTCCTCCAACTGTAGGTTGCATTAAAGCAAGACCTGCTCTTGCAAGTGCAAGATTTTTTTCAAAACTATAATTAGGAGCCTCTGCGGGCTCATCAGCGTAAAGTGCATCATATTCTGCAGCAATTTCTTGCCTGCTTCTCGCTGGCTGTAAAAGTTCTGCTTGTGCAGCAAATTCTGCAGGATCAACTTGATTAGCAAACTGCGCTGCTGCTTCCATTATACCTGCTGGAGTAGAACCTAAAGGTTCCGTGATCCGTGATACGGGATACGATATTGCTCCCTCTTGTGCTTCTACAACTGATGCTTTTGGCTGTAATCTTTCACCTGTGTCTTCAGGCATCATGGGCTGTTGCCCTCTAAACATTGGTCTATCGAAAATGCTGGCTACCATGTGACCTACTGACCATACATTGCACCAATTCCTCCGAGACCTGCTAGACCTCCTCCGACCGCTGCTGCTAATGGATTAGTATATGGTATTGGCTGTTGACTCATAGATTGTTGAACAGATGGAACTCCTGCTAAAATATCAGCACCAAATTGAATTCTTTGTCTTGGCTCTAAGCTTTGTGCAGTTCTAAATCTAAAGTCTTCATCGAAAAGTGCTTGATCTCTTGTTCGTTGAGTTTGACCTACACCTAATAATGATTGAATACCTTGTTGTCCTAAACCAAATTGTTGTGCGCCAAGATTACCAAAACCAAGTGCTTGTGTTCCTGCTGTTTGACCGAGTTGACCATATATAGGAGCTGCTTGTAGTTCTCTTGCTCTCGCTGCTTCACTTGTACCGATTGCTGCTTGTTGTGCCTGCATAAAGTTCTTTGAAAGATCTTCGAATATTCTTTTTGATTTTATGTCTTGTAGATTTTTTTGTAACTCTGCCTCTTGTACACCAAACCTTGCACCACCAAAAGCTCCTGCTTTTTGTGCTTGACTTGCAAGACTACTTTGTGCTTTTGCTGCTTGTTGATCTAATTGTTTTAATGCTTCTTGTGTAACATCTGATTGATATTGATTCATGAAGTCTTGAGTATTTGCTTGTGTAGGATCAAATTGTGATTGAGCTGCTGACAAAGAAGGTATGCCTAAAGCAGTTGTTCCCATCGCTGCGCCAAGACCTGATGCTGCCTGTTGCATAAAAGGTTGAAAAGATGCTACACCAGTTTGTTGTCCTGTTGTAGGATCGAAACCCATTTGTTGAGCCGCAGACGTAAAAGCTGCTGCCTCACCTGGTGCAAAACCAGCTATACCTCTTTGAAATTGATCAAGTCTTTGATCTAAAAGACCTGGATCTTTTTTATCACCTATCTTCGCTCCTGGTGGTAAAGTATCACCTGCTTCATAAACTTCAGTGCCTCCGTAAAGACTATCAAGAAGTCTTCTTCTATAGTCCTCTAAAAAAGGCGCTTCTCTAGCTATCTGTGTTGAAGTAACATTTTCAGCCATTACGCTACCTTTTGACCCATTTTAGCAAGTTTATCTTGTAGCGCATACATAAAGTCTGCACCTTTTTCTCTTGCTTCACTTGCATTTTTAGCACCCATCATTACACCTGCACCGTTAACAGCATCAGTTCGTTGTACAAACTCGCCATCACTTAACATTGCAGGTATTGAATCACTTGTCTTTGTGCCAGGTCCTTCTATCTGACCTGTTTTTCTTGGAAATACTTTACCGCCTTTTGCTTTATTTTGTATGCTTTTTAAATAGTCCATAGCTTCTTCGTAAGACATGTTGCCGTCTTCCATTAATATTTCTAGTTCTTTAACATCTATTGAACCACCTTTAGCTAAACCCATTACTCCTTGACCTGTCATTGCTGAATATTGAATTGGTTGTTGCTCCATAGATTTTAAACCATTCACTGGTTCTCTTCCCATCATACCACCTGCTGCTGCGTAGGTTGGAGTTAAATTTTGTATTCGTCTTTCCTCTGGTGGTCTTTCAAATTGTCCACCATATAATTTATCTGTTGCACTCATATATTCATCCATACCAGGAACATTTGCTTTTTTAGCATCTTCTTTTGCTGCTAAATAAGATAAGTATGCTGGTATTCCTGTTGATAAGCCTTGCGTAAGAAAAGAAGGTAAAGGTTTTTCGTCTGTTCCTCTTGGTTTTGTAATTGCTGATAAAATATTAGAGAAGGTATTATTACCATCACCTGATTCTGTTTGTATATTTTTATACTTGTTAAGTAATTCGTTTAAATGAAATTGACTTCCGCCAGTAGGTTTTTTACCTATGATAGTTTGAACTGGACCTTTTTGTCCAAAGTTCAACACCTTACTTAAAGGGCTTCCTTGTGGATTACCTATACCACTTAAATATGCACCGCCCGCTGATAATAAAGCGTCTTTTGGTTTATTACCTGTAAGTAGTGAAGCAATACCTGTTGCAAATGGTGCTGCGAATGATCCCATAGCTGGACCAAGCAACGCGCTACCAATAAATGGTGCTGCTATTTGCAGTCCTTTTTCTAATATTCCTTTTAATCCTTTTAGCATAATCTCCTAAATAAATTGCAATTTATGTGATTGTATATAGGCAAGGAGGCTAAACTTGAAATATAAGCCTATTTAATTCTATATTTATAGGCAAATATTTGCTATATGACAATAGATATTTATGAATAGAAAGGAATAGCATGTCAACTAAAGTAGATTTTCACGCCGTAAGACCTTTTGGCCCTACTATATTACAAGGTAAACTGCCTGATAGCATGATTAAAGTGTTAGATGATAGAGCATCAGAGTTATTTAATGATGAAAAATTAGCTAAAGAATATGATCACTCATCTAATTTAGCTGGTAATGTTAAACAAGAAGTTCGATACCCCATGGAAGATTTAGAAAGTAAAAAATTTAAACCTATAATAGATGCTATCGGTCAAATCGTAAAACAATATATATCCATACCTCCAGCTAGTGACACCATATCACCTGCATTTGTAGGTTCAATGGTTATTGAATCTATGTGGGCCGTGAGCCAATGGTCTGGAGACTTTAATCCTCTTCATATTCATCAAGGAGAGTTGTCAGGTGTTGTTTACTTACGCGTGCCTCCAAGTTTACCAGAAGAGTACGCAAGAGAAGATCATTATCCTTGTGTAGGAGATATAATTTGGCATTGTGGTCAAGCTGCAACTTTTAGTGGTCATAAACATCAAGCTACACCAGAAGTTGGTGCAATATATCTTTTCCCTGCGTGGTTATCACATGGGGTATATCCATTTAGAACAGAAAACGAAGAGAGAAGATCAGTATCTTTTAATTTACATTTAAAGAAAAAAGAACCTATTAACGAATGAACATTGACAAAGTACCCATGGTCCGTGTGACGTGGTTAGATGCCCGTGATACAGAAACAGGTTGGCTTGATATAAAAGAAGTTATGGATGCTCCGTTAGCCGTGTGCCAAGAAGTAGGATGGATGGTTCATAATGGTCCTGAAAAAATAATTATTATGCGATCCTACAGTAAAGACAAAGATGAAGTATCAGGTGGTGGCGCTATCGCTATACCAAAAGGTTGGATAAAGAAAATAGAATATTTAACGGTGACTCATGCAACACAATAAAAATACAAAATTTGTTATGTATGTTGATAATTTTTTGGATGAAGACACATTGAAATCATTACAAGAAACTGTAACAAAACTAGAATATTATGAGGTAAAAAACCCTGAAGGTCAATTATATGGTATGCGACACACTTTTAATAAAAGTATTCATAGTGATCCGTTACTTAAATTAATTAAACAATATTTTTTTCCACACAGAAATCTTGAACCTATATCTGTAAGTGCACATCTACGAGAAAATAAAAAAGAACCTTTGTTTCACACTGATGATGATAAAGGTAATGTTGCTAACTTTCTTTTGTTTGTTAAAGGAGAACCTCTTCTTAACAACGGCACAGGTTTTATGCATAATAATCAATTAGCATCACACATAGGTTTTGTAGAAAACAGAGCTTTATTTTTTAATGGTTCAAAAATATCGCATTCAGATTTACAATCTTTTGGAGACAGCTCTAATAGATACACACTTAATATTTTTTATAGAGATGCAGACTAAATTATTTATAGGAACACCCTGCTACGGTGGGATGATAACAGCAGACTATTTTAAAAGTTGCATGCAACTTACTGCAGTCGCGGCAACAAATAAAGTTGAATTACAATTTGGAACAATCGGTAACGAGTCTTTAATTACAAGAGCTAGAAATACATTGGTGCAATTATTTATGGATGATGAGCAATATACTCATCTTTTGTTTATAGATGCCGATATATCTTTTGATCCCAACACCGTCATGAGAATGATAGATTTAGATGAAGAGATTGTTACGGGTGTATATCCAAGAAAAACAATTGATTGGGGTAAAGTAAAAATAAAAGTATCGGAGAACCCCGATATATCTGAAGATGCTTTATTAGCCACTGCTTTACAATATAATTTAAACGTGGTTAATCCTAAAAACATTGAGGTAAGAAAAGGATTTATAGAAGTATTAGATGGAGCTACAGGTTTTATGTTGATAAAAAGAAACGTATTTAAAAAAATGGCTTTGGCTTATCCTGAATTAAAATTCGTGCCAGACCAACATATTGGTGCTCCGCATGATAAAACATTTAATTATCATGATACATCTGATTGGAATTACACTTTTTTTGATACAATGATAGATCCTGACACA
>Ga0098042_1001089_pt1 | contig 10385 bp, 19 predicted proteins | sample 9_EtaG_FD_75066 | JGI IMG/M metagenome (GOLD analysis project Ga0098042, IMG submission 75066) | Marine viral communities from the Subarctic Pacific Ocean - 9_ETSP_OMZ_AT15188 metaG | ecosystem: Environmental > Aquatic > Marine > Oceanic | place: Pacific Ocean | collected 2015-01-10
GGCAGAAAAACAATATGATAAGGCTGGTGACATGAGTCAAAAAGTAGTAGCTAAGTTCTTTGATCCTGTAGGTAGTTGGACATGGTATCTAATGAATAAAGACCCTGAGTCTGATTATTGTTGGGGTATTGTAGATGGCATGGCAGTTGAAATGGGTTCATTTGGATTAAGTGAACTTGAAGAATATACAGGACATTTTGGATTAGGTATTGAAAGAGATACATCTTTTGAGCCTGTAGAAGCTAAAATAATATGGGATAAATTAAATGCGACTAAGTGAATATATACATTATTTAACAAGAGAAGATGTAAAACTAGGTAGTAATGTTAAAAAACACGAGTATACTCATTTAACAATACGAATGAAGCATAAGCGTGCACGTTATGAATATCAAAAAAGGAGAAGAAAACTTGAGCTGCATAGAAAAAGACATCAGAAAGGTAGTTGATTATCTATTTGAAGACGAATTTAAAAATTATATAGAGTCAGATAAACCAGATGATCACATATTTGTAGCAGTAAACAACTTAGAGAAATGGTTAAACTTAAAATAAGGGAGCAATAATGGCTAAAATATCAGTACAACAAAGAAAATACTTCGTAAGAAGAATAGAAAACTCTATTAATGAAAAGATTAGTGAGTTAAAACAAACAAAAGCAGCACAAGTACAAACATTATCTGAAAAAGAGTTTGGTAAATATCTTAAAATGTTAAAAATAGACAAAGATATGACAAAGTTTTGGAGAATAGATTCAGAATATAGACGATTGCAATCTAAACTATATAGTGTTTACAATGAAGTTCGAATAAGTTTAGGAATTGATGCATATACAAGCAATAGTCCTAGTGTATATAATAGTTCAGGATCTGATGATCTAAATAAAGGCTTTAGATATTTATGTAATCAAACTGCAACTAAACAAGAAACAGAAACCCCAGAAGGTAAAATTATTAAACAGCTTGAAGCTAAGAAAAGAGCTGCAATTGATGAATTGCATGGTATCAATGAGCTTGAAGGATTAAAAGTAACTGTTAACAATATACTAAAAGGTGCTGATGTACCTTTGTTAGGAGAATAACATGAATGTAATAACTATTGAAAAAAATGTACCAATTCCACCAGCTATACGACCATTTGATCATAGTAAATATAAATTTATACATAATTTAGAAGTAGGTGACAGTTTTGTTATAAATGGAAATACTCCTGATTATAAAGCGTATAGAGTAAGACAGTATGTTTATTCAGACAAAACATATAAGCGCCATAAAATGAGATTTTCTATCAGAACATTAGAAGGTCCTAGTAAAAAACCTATATCTATTAGAGTATGGAGAGTAAAATAATATGGATATGGTATACGAAATTCTATTTGTATTGAATGACATACTTAACATTATAGTAAAGTGTGTAGCCTTAATGGCTATGCACTGCTATATAATTAAAGGAGTGACAAATGAAAAAAAGTACAATAAAACATTGGACTAATAAAGCTAATGAGTTTTTATTAGGTAAACAAATTGTTGAAGTAAGATATCTTAATAATAAAGAAGCAGAAAACTTTATGTGGGATGATAGACCAGTAGTATTTCAACTTGATGATGGCACTTGGATAATACCAATGTGTGATGATGAGGGTAATAATGGTGGGGCTTTAGCTGTTGGGCCTGATGAAACATTACCTGTATTGAGAGGAGATGATTAATGATAGATGCTACCGACTATTATCAAAAAGATAAAGAGCCATATGGTCAATGTCCCGAATGTGGTAGTCGGGATATAAGTGTGTATTTACTTGCAGACTACAATAGTACAATAGATGCAATTAATTGTGAAGGTCATGTTGAATGGTTTTATTCAGATGCATTGACTGATTTATACTGCAATGAATGTATGGCTGAATTTGAAGAAGCAAAAGGAGTATAGATGGGTAAAATTAAAGACAAAGTTCAAGATTGGCTTGAAGATTATGGTTATGAATTAGGTTATGATATGAGTAATTGTCCTGATTTTGTTGATATGGATATAGTGCAACAAAACAATATAGATGCTTTTACTTATTACAATAATAAACGTGCTATAGAACAAGAAGATCTTAGTATAAAATATGGAGCACCTGAAGATGACTGAAGAAGATATGATACGTATCGTAGAAGAAGGTGGTAATTATCAATTGATTGATTCAATACAAGAAAATATTGATGATGTAATATTTAATCAAATAATATCAAAGGAGAAAAAATATGGCAAAGTTTCTATCAGACCATCTAGACGAGTTTTCACAAGCTATGGTAGGTCACAAAGAATGGGCATATCTAGACGAGCTAACAAAAGAAAAACAATTAGATGTCATACAAAACTACAATCACAGGGAAGCAAACCAAAAATACATAGTGGTCGTATTCCCAGGAAATAAGGAGGAGTAATGCAAACACTAAGAGATTATGTTGAACAACGGATGCAACAAATCGATGAACTTGGAGATCATTTTATGAAACTTGGCATGTATGATGATGTCCGAAAAGCTGATGTAGAAGGACGTGGTAACGAACTTGTAAAAATATATGAAATAATACGAGGAAATGTAGATTAGTTTTCGTATATTATGAGGTCGCAAAATCACACTTAATAATAGAATTAGAGGGATATTTCCCTCTTTTTCTACTTAAACTGTAAGGAGTAAATATGGAAGAATCCAAAAAACAGGAGGTAGAGGTACCTCAAGTCGAAGAAATAATACCTGAATCATGGAAATCTAATGAAATAGATAAATTAGCTAGTGCTCTTGCTAAAGCACAAACGTTAATGGACGGTGCACAAAAAACTAGCACAAATCCTTTCTTTAATTCTGGTTATGCAGATTTGCATACATGTATTAAGTCTTCATTCCCAGCATTGAATAAACATGGTTTATCTATAGTACAAGGTAATGAGGTTATATCTGGTGCTGTATGTGTAACTACTACATTATTACATGAATCAGGTCAATGGTTACGATCAAAATTAAAAGTACCAATGGCTAAGATAGATGCACAAGGTGTAGGTAGTGCTATAACGTATGGCAGAAGATATGGTCTTGCTGCTATGGCAGGCATTGCACAGAAAGATGATGATGGTAATTCAATATCTAAAGCTACTGCTGGTAAAAATCCAAAAAGTGCTGTAGATAGACATAACGCACAACAACAATTAAGATAAGGAGTAAGTAACGATGGCAATTAAAACAATGACACATAATAGTGGAGGTGGTACATGGTCCGAAGGATGGCACCAACTTACTATCGAAGCTGCAGAATATGGTGACTGGAATGGAACTAAATTTATAGAATTATGGTTCGATGGTTATCCTAAAACATTCAAACTACGAGTGTATGAAGCTCATAACAAAGAAACTCATGAAGAGTTTGCGTTAGCAAAACTATTTAAGTTAGCTAATGCTGGTATCATTGATAGAGTAAAATCACCTAGTGGTAAAGAAGCTATACAATATGACGATGATGCATCAGGTCTTGTAGGTAAACAAATCAATGGTTATTTCTATAAAGATGGAGAGTATGTAAGAGTTTCTGATAGAATTGCACCTATAGCACATCAAGGTAATGTGTTATCTTATACAGAAGATGATGTACATTTCTGGAAAGGTGTAACTGAGAAATATATTGCAAGTAGAAAACAAAATGCTCCCGCAGTAGCAGATACAACGAGTAATGGTAGCGAAGCTAACGTTCCGTTCTAGTATCTAACTAAAAGGGGGATGCATCCGCACTTACATACCCATTCGACATCGTGTCCCCCTTTAAAATTATTAAGGAGATTATTATGACAGTAAAAGAGCATTTAATCAAGTTTCTGGACTGGAAATTTGATCGAGGTATTATGTTTAAAACTCATGACATACAAAACTTATCAGAACGTGGACTCAAAAAGTTTGGAAGAAGATTAGGATCGCCTGAAACATATACAAGGCAATTTCGTGAGTTAAGACAAAATGGAGTGTACAATGTAGATAAAATTCATACTTATGGTACTAACGAAAAGTCGTGGTACGTTAGGAGTAGAAATGATTAAAGAATTTGCATTTGGCACACATAACAGACATCATTTTTCTGATGTTAATAAATTAGATACGTATATGAACATGTCACAAGATACATTTATGTCATTGTATGATTATGATGATTATGTGATAGAATATGTTAAGAAAAAACAAAGTCTATCTGGCTTTGATGGCATGATATATGTACCTGACGAATTCATACTAGACGTAGATGGTTCAAACCCTGAAGACGCTTTGGTTAAACTACAAGGCTTACTAATATTACTAGACGACTTAGATGTCCCTAGGCAAATATACTTTAGTGGCACAGGATTTCATGTCCACATACCACAAGAAGCCTTCAGGTGGAAACCTTGTGACGATTTACATCTAAAAGTAAAAGAAGAATTAAAGTCTAAAGGTATATTTGATTTTGCAGATCCATCTGTTACAGATAAAACAAGATTGATACGTATACCTAATACATTAAATAGTAAATCAAACTTATGGAAAGTTCAATTACAAACTCAAACAGACATAAAAACTATTATGGATTATGCTGTACAATCTAGAGAGATAAAAGAACTAGACCATGAATGTGATCCAGTATTTGATGTATTAGAACGTAAAACTAAACCTACTGCAGAATATCAAAAAGTATCACTTGGTAGACAACCTGATCCTGTCAACTTTCCATGCATACAAACTATGTTAGAAGGTACAGCTCAAGGTCAACGTCATCAGGTAGCACTTAGATTAGCAGCACACTTTAGGTGGCTCTATCCAGAAGATATTGTAAGAAATGTTATGGAAATGTGGAGGAAACAAGTAGATAATGACACTCATCCTTTTACTGCAAAAGAAATGGACGGTATTGTTACTAATTGTTATACAGGACATGACGGTTCAGGATATAGGTATGGATGTAGCGATATTATAATGGACGAGTATTGTAAAAATACTTGTAAGTTATATAAGTCAAAGAAATCACAGACAATGGTGGATGCTAAAACTATGGAAGCAGAGTTCTTAGATTTCTTAGCTACTAATAGAGAGCCACTAAACTTAGGAAGTCTATATGGACAAGACTTTCCAATTTACCCAGGAGAAGTAGTTATTGTTCAGGCTCCTCCTAAATCCATGAAAACAATGCTATTACAAAACTGGGTAAACTCATTCAAACGACCAACTTATTTTATAGAGATGGAGATGTCACCAAGACAAATATGGTCACGTTTCTGTATGATAGAGATGGGTTGGGATGATGAACAACTAATGAAACATTATTCTGAGTTAAGTGAAAATCTAACTGATAGATTTAAATGGCTTACTGTAGAATACGGTTCATGTTATCCTAGCGAGTTAGAGAAAAGACTATCTTTATTAGCTGTTAAACCAGAGATTGTTGTTGTTGACCACTTAGGTTTGTTAAGATCTAAGCAAAGAGACAACAATATGAAAGTAGAAGAAGCATCTCAAGCTCTTATGGAACTAGCTGTTCAACACAAGGTAATTATATTTGCTGTATCAGAAATCACTAAGACTGCAATGACTGAAGGTATGAATATTGCATCGTCACGTGGCTCATTTAGAATAGCATATAATGCCAACAAAGTATTGTCAATCACTCCCTATAAGAATGATGACAATGTCATAAAATCTCTACAAGTAGAGTCCACTGCTAATAGAGAAAAGGAATGGTTAAATGTTAACCTTCCTATCACTGGAGTTCAAATCCGATGAGTATAATGGGGACAATAACTGGTCCTGTAAGTCCTGAAACAAAGGAATGATGGCAAAGGAATATGTGAGTCCCCATTGTATTAATTGTAAGTATTTAAATGAAGATAAGTGCACTTACTTCAAAAGATTTAGGATATCTGAGCCTAAAAAAATCCCTTGGAATATTGCATCCAAAGGTTGTAAAGTTTACTTGCCAAAAAAGAGTAAGGAGCATCCACTATTAGATTTAGTGCTTGATTTATTTGCATGATACTGAAATGTTATATAGCAGTGTTATTATGTAGTATAGTAGATGAAGCATGGAATATACGTAATCCTAGACCAGAACCCAAAGAAATATATTATAGATTACAATGGGAAAAAAAGGATTTCTATACATTTAAAGTTAATAATGAATGGGTGCTTAGAAAGTATCGTAAAACTGACAGTAAACTTAAACGAAAAGTAAGAAACAAGTATTGGGAGAAACGCAATGGCAGATCCAAGAGACGAAATTAGAGTAAGATATCCAAAAACTTTAAAAGAATTTGAAACAATCCAAAAAGAAATGTTATATCTATTCTGTGAAAAACAATTAGACTATGGACCTACTAATATAGGCATGGGTAAAAGTAAAGTAAAAACAGACGAAGATGTAAGATTATCTTTAATGGGTCTTGGTACCAGATTAAATGATAAAATATCAAGATTTTTAAATTTAACAATGCAAAACAAAAAACCTAAAAACGAAAGTATTGATGATACTCTCATTGATATAGCTAACTATGCTGTAATGGCATTAATTGTAAGGAGTAAATTATGGGGGAAATAACACAAAAAGATATAGATGTATTACCTGAGTCTGAAAAAAAGAAAGTAGATAATGCTAAAAAAGAAGTTGTTGAATCTATGCCTAAAAAAATTAAGAAAACTGAAGATAAACCTAAAAAAGTTAAGGAAGAAATAGATCTTAAAAAGTTACGTGAAGATTTAGATAAATTAGGTGATTGGATAGCTGATGTTGATGATGAACTAGGTCAAGTAATTGATTTAGTCAATAGGATGGCTACAAGGTTAGGTATAGAATGAAAAGAAAAAAGATAACTTATAATCAAATAATGGAAACATGTAATGCATTATATAATAAATTGCTGCAAGTAGAAAAAGCAGTTAATTATAACCATACATTGACATTAGCATACATAGATTGCAATGGAGATCAAGATAAGTTAACAAAATTTTTAAAGGAGATGAACGAAGATGGACAATCAGACAAAAGTAATATTGACGGAAATAGAAAAGATAAATCAGGAGATACTAATACTAACTCAAAGAGTACAAAAGTTAGAAAAATCACTAAGGATGGAGCAAACAAAGATAAAGCCTGTAAAGAATCTAAATAATTTAAATCTAGATGAAATAATTAAAAGTGCAAACATAGCTATGGATAGATTTAACAAAAGAGCTAACAATGAAAGCTAAGTCAGCAAAAGCCAAAGGTAGAAAGTTACAAAATTATGTAGTTAAAGAACTCAGGAAAGCATATCCTGAACTTGATGATGACGATATAAAATCTCAAATAATGGGAGTCTCTGGTGAGGATGTAGTGTTCTCTCCACTTGCCAAACGCCTCATAGGGCTCTCATTTGAGTGCAAAAATCAAGAACGATTAAACCTTTGGGATTCATTAGAACAAGCAGAAAAAAACTGCGATGAACGCACGCCTGTGCTGGTATTTAAGCGTAATAGAAGTGAAACGTATGCAGCAATACCATTTAAGTTTTTAATTAAATTACTATCAACATACTAAATAAGGAGTAAATAATGCCAACTGTAGTATATCGGCCTAAGAATAAGTACGCTCAAAATAAACCAAATAATGAATACGGATATAAGAATTTAAATAAACGTATTGAATTGTTAATTAATAGAGTAGATGCTTTATTGAACAGGTTATAACATCATGGGATGAGGGGCGAGAGTCCCTCTATATCCCTATAGCAGACATAGCGTCTAACGCTTTTCTTCTTTGTGATTCAGATAGTCTGCCTGTTTTAATGAATTTCTTTTTCTTTTTACCTGTTCTATATAATCTTTGTGATGCTTCTCTTTGTTCTTTAGTTGGAAAAAATCCTAGTTCTAACCATATAGCATCTTTAAGACCACCAGATTTCCAAGCACTAGTTGTATAAGAATATGACCTAGCTATTTGTGAATTAAAATAAGCTAATAGATCATAATCCTCTTTATTGTCATTTTTATTAATTGCTTTTTTAACAGACTCTTCAAATATTTTATTTTTCCATTCGTGACGTGGATCTTGATGGCCTTGCATAGATGCATGCGTTAATAGCTCATAAGCTCCTGCTACTAAAGGATAATTAGGTCCTAGGAATGTGCCAAATCCTTGACCGTAAGTTAAATCATCAACCCATTCTTGAGTTTCTTTACTTATTTCTCCAGTTTCGTATTGTTCTTTTTTAGAAGATAACCATGCATACATTTGTTTTGCAGTTTGTTCTACATCATTATTTGCAAGTTGTTTAAAATCTGTTCTAGCTACGATTGATATAGCACTTATCATAGGTAATAACGTTCCCATTCTGACTAATCTAAAAGTTTCTTCACTAGTAAAATCTTTAGCTTTAAATATAGATACTCCTGCATCTTTAACTATATTATACATAAGATTAACCATGTTAAATCTATAATGAGCAAACTGACCTAGTCCAGCTTTTGCAAATTGAGTTGCTTGATTTTCGTCACCTCTTACTTTAATAGCTTTAGCTTTAGCCCATTTAGAATATTCAAAATGCAAGTCTATTGTAGCGTTATAAGCTATTTGTCCAGCTTCATTTTCAATCCAATCAGCAACTACCTTCTCGTGTTTGTCACCATATTTTTGTATAATATCATCGTATCCTACAGAATACCCTTCACCATTCTCAGCCATTAATTTTCTTACAGCACTTCTACCTAATACTCTTCTAGCTAACCATGTTTTGTCAGATGCTTCTAAATTTTGAAATGCTAATGCAAATGCATTTTTAAATGTAGATGATCTATTCCAATCTTCAACAATTTTATGAGCTTTACCTGTAAGAACAGCGCTCCTGCTACTAAAGTTAGCTGCTTTTTCAAGAATATTTTCACCTTGTTCTTTTATTTGTAACTCACCTTTTTTATCTACATATAAGTCCTTATCCATCATGTACGCATCTTCTAATGCACCTCTAGATTGTTCACTTAATGAACCACTTTCATCTTTTGCTAACACACTAGATGTTTTACTTTTGCCATCGTACCATTGAATACCACGTTTTTTCTGCTGTCTAATTAAGCGGCTAAGATTATCTTCAGAAGTACCTGAATTTTTATACCATTGACGTGCATCATGATTAGCTTTATATCCAAATTGTACAAACTCATATAATCTTTGTGTAGCATTTCTTGCCGCAGAACGTATGTTACCACCCATTAATCTAAAATAAGTAACAGATGTAAGTAATCTCATTGAATCACTCATAAATTTATCAGTTCTAGGATCTATGTGCTGTAATTCGCCTTTAACGTCATTTACTAAATCAAGCATAGATGTAGCGGATTCTACAAGATCTTTCCTATTTGCTGCCTCTGCGGGCTTTAAATGCTCATTAGTAATAGTATCAACAGCTTTTTTAAATGTAGAATGAACATGTGTTTTATAATTAAAAATACCTACATCATTAGCGTATTTTTTTAAGAAAAAATATGGGTCGTTATCGTAATACTTATCTATGATTGGACTTCTATGTTTTGCAACATCAGTAATAATTTCGCCATATCTATTTAATTCTAAATTTAATTTATCATCTAATCTTAAATCAGACCTATCTACTGCTGTTTCTAAATTTCTTACAACATCATTTACAATGCCTAATGTATACTTAGACATATAATGTGGAGAAAATTTAATATCTTTGTCTGTAGATTTAAATCCAAGAGCAAGCAACTCTTTATCTCCTATCATGTCTTTATATTTAATAGTTCTTCCTTGCCTATCAACGCCACTTTGAAATTCAATACTTCTTATCATACCATTTATTCTGTCTATAGTGCCATCAACCCAATCTAAATTTTTATCTTTTGCAGTTTGTTTAATTTTTTGCAGTCCTCTAATAAGTCCTGTAACTCCTGACTTTCTTATTTCAGTCATATTTCTTTTAACATTGTACAAATTATTTTTTTGAGCAGCTGTTAAATTAATACCGTCAACCGTAATGCTTTCAATATCTGCCCCTTGCAGTACACTATTTATAATTTTATATGCTCTTCCTGATCCATTTTCATAAAATCTTTTTAATTGTTGCTGCGTATCATTTAACTCTTCTATTAATTTTCTTTTATTGATTAAGTTGTCAGTCTTTGAAATTTGTTTTTCTAATAAATCTCTTTTATTATTTAAACTACGTATAGCTTTCTGTCCAGCAGAACTAAAATTTCTAATAACAGGAACGTTTTTTATTTTCTCACCTAAAGATAATCCTAAGTCTTTAAAGTTAGTTAAAAATTCGTTTATTTGTTTGTTAGTAGCTGTAGTATAATCTCTAAAAAATGAAGTCTCTTGAATTAATTCAGTCTCAAA
>Ga0098042_1001092_pt1 | contig 10382 bp, 15 predicted proteins | sample 9_EtaG_FD_75066 | JGI IMG/M metagenome (GOLD analysis project Ga0098042, IMG submission 75066) | Marine viral communities from the Subarctic Pacific Ocean - 9_ETSP_OMZ_AT15188 metaG | ecosystem: Environmental > Aquatic > Marine > Oceanic | place: Pacific Ocean | collected 2015-01-10
GTAGGAACAGTTGTATGCACCTACATTGCAGCGGTCTAGTGCAGGGCCAGCAGTCATCAATGCTCTCATGCTGGGCATGATGTCCTGATTCAATACTGCCTCTTCTAATTCTGCACGTAAGTCTTCAGGCATAGCATAGTTCTTTGCAGAAGAACCTTGTCTGCCCATCTTAGATAGGTGATCTTCCATGTAGTCGAAGTATCGTTCTACTGTTTCAGCCCATGTTTCACGCCGTTGTTCATCTTCTTTCCATCGTGCATACCGTGATAGCGCAATGAAGTTTTGGTAGTCGGTTGGTAGGTAATTATTCATCTGTCACTCCGTTATAGTTCTCATTGTTCTAATGTCAGCACCGTTAACATCATATAAATATTCACGTATGCCATCCTCTATTTCTTCTCCAACCATGCCGTCAGCAGGTATAGGATACTCTTCTTCATCTATGTCTAGAGTAATAAATACTTTAACTCTCATCACTAGCCGCCACATCTTCAAGTAAAGTATTTAAATACCACTGCGCTTTTTGTAAGTCTTCTAGTGGCTTACCCTTATAGTCAAATCTCCACAGGTATTTCATAATATTACCCTGAAGATAGTATTTAAAGTTAGGACCAAGTGCAGCCTGAATAGCAGCAATGCATTCAATACCTGACTGATTATAATGAGTAGGATTATTTACCATATCTGTTTTATCCATAGACCAATCTTTTAATGCACCAGACTCATCTGATGCCATAGCTTGCTTCATATATTCCTCATGTCTCATGCATTACCTCCTGTCTTTGTGTTAAATGCTAGATGAACTACATTACCATCATAGGTTTTTTCTACACCCATTTCTTCCTCTAGTTCTACATCAATATCCATTTCGTTGTCAACAACTTTTATGACATACTCGTGTATTAAATTCCTAATAGATTCTTCTTGTTCCATGACAGGCACACTAGAACACATCATTTTAACAAAGTGCATTAGATTACCGTAGTCATCATCATTAAGTGGGTTTTCAGGAAATGCCAGTATAGATATGTCTATCTCACCATCCCATTCACCATTGTCATCTGTAAAAGGTCTTACACGTATGATAAAATCTTCATCATATATTTTATTAATCATATCATCTTTGCTCATTTTTTAATCCTCCTTTTTACAGTAGAGTTTGGATGACTGATAAAGATAGGATGTTTATCTTTTCCTTTTTCCTTCAACCAATCTTCTGGTATGATGCGATCATAGTATCTAAATCCATTTTTGATACACCACTTAGCATAAGTAGTTTTTGATCCTTTACGTATTTTACTTTGACTGTTTTCAAATACAAATCGTATGTCAAGATCAGGATGCTGCTTACGTATAAGCAACTGTCTCCTTCTATCAGCAGGAACAAATCGACCTTTAACCTCAACAATAATACCGTTGTTGAGTACAAAGTCAGGAGTATATGTTCTATATGATACGTCTTCCCATTCAATTTTTATTTCTTCATACCTAAACTTTCTCCTATCTGACTTTAACTTGTCAGATATAATCAACTCAAGCCCACTACGGTAGCCATACTTACGTGCCATTCTCCATGACTTATGATGCTTTTTGCTATACAACAACTTCTCCAATATAACTAACCGTTGGTGGTGTTTTAGCCTGTGATTTTACAGATGGACGCTCCGTTAGAGCATCCCAACAATCAAAACGATAAGAGCAAAACCGACACCCATCATTAAGTATTTTGTTACCAGTCTCTTTACCTCTAAACTTCTCTGGTACAGGTTCATAGCATCTTTCAAATTTATTCTCCTTTACTGTGTCTACTGTCTTTTGTATCTTAGATATCTCTTCATCTAAGTTAAGACCTGATGCTGGCACATATTTAAATTTACCATTGGCTTTGTTTACTACCCACCAGCCACCGACATCTTTACCTGATGCCTTTGCATATCCTGCAAGTTGTCCTACATAACCAAACCCATCCCCACTAGCCAGCTTTTCATATGACTCAAACTTGTTTCTATAGGACCAATCAGATGCTGACTTAACGTCATCGACAGCACCATTAACAACAATATCATATGTTCCGTTAACGGATGCGCCATCCAGTTCCAGTGTAACATGTTCAGGTTCTTCATACTTTACTCCTGCTTCTTTTAAAAGACCCTTGAATACTGCCTCAACAATATCTCCAAGCATCATGTTCATTACAAATGTAGTTGGTTTGGGTAATGCTACTTCTGGTTTATTCTTGTCATACCAAAGTTGGCAAGTGGGGCGACCCACATTTGACATACGTAGTTTAAAATCGCCCCGCTTTTTACCACTACCAAACTGCTTCTTGAGTGCTTCAGCTATATCAGAAGAAACCTGCTCAATAGTTTCCTCTGACATTTCTGTTTTGCCTTGCACTGCGTCTTCCATATATTGATGGAGTGCGAGTTCAGCAGGGTGATGCATTACGCTACCTCTTCTTCAATTTCAATATCAACTAGGTCATCAACCATATCAATATCGTCATCTCCCATTTTAGAGTTAGTCTTCTCTGCCCACGCATTAATAATGTAGTTATTGTAATTATCAATCCATGACATGAAGTCACCAAACAATGCCTGATCTTGCTCAGTTAACTCAATGGTCTTTGTAACATCCAGCGATGCCACTGGCACATAATAGGATGCACCCGTAGGAATCTTACGCTCACTGGTATTCGCAGTGATTATGTGCTGGATGGGTAAGCGTTGCATCTTTGCCAAAGTGGTGAAGCTAGAACCGATCTCCTTAAATGCGTCACGGTTATCAACCTCCCAGATGAATGGTGTAGAGTCTACCTTTACAGACTCACCCTGTTCATTCTTAGGGTCAATCAACTCCACCTCACCAAAGACGACACGTACACGCTTGATTGCTTTAAGCAAGTCTTGCTGTGCTTGAGGGAGTGCCTTGAAGTCTTTGATGTATCCTGCAGGTTTGCCACAGTTAAACCCACCGTCATTATCTTTGAGGTCAATGTCCAGTGTATCTGCCATAACGCTCTTAACGTAACGATTAGGATTCTTTGCATCACCCTGAACAAAACGCTTGTGCATAAAGCGTTGCATGAATGGCCTCATCTTAATGCTGGTAGCATAGTGAGTAGGACCATCAGGTATCTCTAGCTTATATGTACCACCCTTAACCAACACCTTATCTGATCCGATAATAGGTGAGTGATTAATGCGTAGTCGTGCAAGCGAACTAGAAGAGGATGATGTCTTCTCATGTGCAATACCCATAGCCTTTGCCATAGCAGCATAGTTATTGGTATCAACTGTTGTCAATTGTGTCATAATATTCTCCTTCCTTTTAAGTTTAGACCCGTAGTTATATCAGGTTACGTCTTTAGTGTCAAGCCAATTGTCGCCAATTTTTGATTCTAATAGTAGTGGCACATTAAACTTTATGCCCCACCTAAGAGTAATCAAGTTAGGTAAATCTTCATTGGTTTTCTTAATTATGTCGATAACCTTATTCTCCTCCTCTGGATGTACATCAATCACAATCGAATCATGCACTGTGTTTACTACACATGATCGTATATTGTCAAGCAGTTTATCAATGTGCAGTAAAGCAATAGGCACAATGTCTGCCGTGGCAAATGATTGTACAGGGTAGTTTTTTATCTGTGTAAAGTAAGATACACGACCATTAGGTTTACGAACTACATTAGGAAAAGAAAACTCCCGTCCTGATGGTGTAACTATTTTTTGTGTCGAGATAGCTTCTTTAGCCAACTTGGAATGCCAAGCTGCGACCCCCGTGTATTTGTCGTTGAAGTGTTCGTAGTAGGCTGCTTCTGCTTGTGTGCGTCCGAACCCCGTTGCCCCGTAAAGGGGCGCAAAGGTGTGTGCTTTTGCATCCTGTCTATTCGTAGGCTGACCAGCTTTACTAATAACTTCAGCGGTGTATGCGTGTACATCAAACCCAGTAGATACTTCTTCAATTGCAACTCCATCCTGTGATAAATATGCGGCAGCACGAAACTCTAGCTGTGCAAAGTCAGCCTCAAGTATCTTACCGCCATCCCATCGTGACACAAATACTTTCTTTACAGGGAACGTGCCGCCACGTGGCATGTTCTGCATGTTTGGATTAGCACCAGACAGTCTACCTGTCGCAGTGCGATGTTGTAGTAAGCTGACATGCAGCATACCATCTTGCTTGGTGTAGTTCTTGATACCATCAACAAAGGATGACAGGTAGGTATCAACAGCACTTAGTCTCTTTACCTTAGACAAGAACTCAACAGCAGTGTCCATACCCTTTGACTTAGCAACAGCCTCAAGCAACTGTAGGTTATTCTTGCTAGTGCTAAAGCCATTGGCACTGGCCCACTTAGCTGATGGTGGCTTGAACTTAAAGCCAGCCAGCTTGTCTGTAGGATTAAACAGATAGCCCTCTGTGTGACACTCTGGACACTTGCTAGGTTTAGCAAAGGGCTGACCATTCTTCTTAGTCTTCCTTATATAACCTGTACCATTACATGCACGACACTGAACAGCCGTAGTGCGATACAATCGTTGTGTGCCTGTGGCTAATAGATCGCTAAACTCTTTATCACCCATGTACGGATCAATCTGTGTAGCCCAATCTGTTTTGTTAATAACCTTACGACCATAGATAACCCAAGACAATTGCTCTGGACTATTTAGGTTGATAGGTGTATCACCCATAACTCTACGAACATGAACCTGCAAGTCGTCAATAAGTTGACACTTCTCCTGTTCAAACTCTTGACGCACCTCTTCAAGCACGTCCATGTCAACCTTGAACCCACGCTGATATATACGTGCCAGTGTGACACATACCTGATTAGTCAGTGTTACTGTATCCATCAGGCTAGAACTTTCTGTCATTAACTGGCGCATCAGCTTGTCTGATAGCTGCTGTGTGGCATGTAGATCAGCAGACAAGTATTCACATAACTCATTGTATGGTATGTCGCGTGTGCTATATCCCTTTTTAAAATACTCCTTGAGTGTGTCCTGTTTCTTGGTATCTAACTGGTAGCGTTCAGCACAAGCCTCAAGTGATAGTGGTTCTTTTTGTCCACGTTGTAGTACATACTCTCCAAGCATAGTGTCAAAAACAGGGCCATCATACTTGAAGCCAGACTCCCACAGCCAAAGCAGATCATACGCTGCATTGTGCGCGATGATAATAGTAGCTTGGTCCAGCCAATCCTGCACCATTTCTCTACCAAAACCTGTAGTTGGCTCTTCACTGTGATCAAAGGTAACGATAGCCTTGTTGCCTTGATCTGTGAGCATACCCACCATAGTTAGTGAGTTGTTTGGCTCAAATGGATCAAGGTGTAGCTTGCCATTACGTTCTGTCGTTGTGTTCTCTACATCTAGAGTTAGCTTCATTATGTGTACCTCGCTGTTCTATATTCTAAATTACTTGTAACACTACCGTGCCATCCTGTCAATTTGTTTTTGACTACATTCAAGTGACGTTGAGGGTCTTCCTCCTGATTATTATCAGAGATAACATTCTTAGCAATCAGTATCATCAGGTCTGCTTCTGCTGCCTTGCCTGTCTTTGATCCCTCCATCATAGACTGATTAAGCACTGTCCTGCCCTCTGCATCTGCTGACAACTGTGACATATAAAATATAGCACACTCATGTTGTTTGGCTATCATACGGGCATGTACAGCATTAGCCTTGAGTGCCTCATCAGGACGGGCAAAGCCCCCTGCCTTGGCAAACTTATCACCCATGTCCAACAGCACTATGTCAGGCTTGTATGTCTTACACACAGACTCTACCCAATTCATGTCACGTCCTGTAGCATCCTTAATCTTAATACGTTCCTTGACAGGGGCATATAGATCACGTGCCTTGGAAGGGTCTTTCTTAATCTCCTGCATCGTCATACCTGTAGCAGCAGTCAGGTATCTAGCACCGACACGGTGATAGCCTTCCTCATTACATAAGATAATACAGTTAGCACCCTGATGGGCAAAGCCGCCGGGCGATGCAATCATTGATGCATGAAACGATGTCTTGCCTGTATTGGGTCTAGCACCAATCTCAATCAAGTGACCAGCATTGACACCCTCTACATTCATTACAAGGTTCTGCATGTTGAATGTCCAACGTGCCTCAAGATCATTACGTGCAAGCAATGTCTCAATGTCAATGTCATCCCACTCAATATTTAGGTTAGGTGTAAAGTCGTCACCATACTGCTCAAGTATATGACGCAGTGGCTCAAGACTAGACTTGTCACCTACTACATACTCGACACCTAGATTGGCAATGTCTTCCCCGACTGCCTGTTGAAACAGCTTAGACAGTACCTCCTGCGCTACATCCCCACCTATGGGTTGCTCTCTCTTAATCTTAGCGAAGAGATTGGAGTAGGCTTGCTTCTGTGCTGTAGTCAGGGTGGGATTGTTTGCCATAAACAATGCCTCAATCTCATCAGGCGTAACAGTACGCTCGTACTGATCCATTGCCTTGTCGATAGTGTTCTTAATCTTTCTTACATCCTTACTGAACAGGCGATCAGGGCAACGTGCGCCACGGTGATCATCGTAAAACTCCCTGTCCATCAGGCTTCTAATTAGTGATAATTCCATTTAACTTCTCCATGTCTGTTGGGTTACAATACTTTATATCATCTTCCAGTTTGACAGGGCGTACATCAGATACGTAGCCCCGTAGTTCTTTAGCCATCTGAAGTGACTTGGTTAATGCATCAGGGTCTAATGCTATCAAGGCTGTTGAGAACTGTGAGAGATAGCTTCTGTGCGAATCTTGAAGCGATGTTCCAAGAAGCGCGACCCCAACATAAGAAGACCAATCACCGACAACGGCTGCACTCACACAGTCCTCAACAACTACAGCGACTTTACCACAACCATGTACATATGGCAAGCCACTATTTCCATATCTTTTCCACTTAGGTATTCTTTTTCCAAGTGATCTGCCCGTGGCATCCACAATCTTGCCATCATGTACAACAGGGAATACAACCCTGTCTTCCTTTACATCATACATAAGACCTAACTTGTCTGCATTCAAGCCCCACCTGTCACACCATCTGTTCATGTACAGGCCACCACTACGGGATACAACATACTCTGGCAATTCAAACTCAATGTCATCTACAGTTTCAATCTTCTTGAACCTAGCCTTGATATCATCAATGCTCATGCCTACACGGGTGCTACCACTGACAGTACAGCTAACCTTGTAACAATTCCACACAAGATCACCCATGTTGTTGGTGATACTGAATGTATTCTTGCCCCTACATACAGGACAATCCATCCTCTGTGTCTCTCCATCAGACACGTCATAGTTATTTAAGTTTATCATACATGTGTCCTTTCTATATGTATTATATATAATATAATAGTAGTTCGTTGCGGCAGTTAAATGCTTATATCATGCTTTCTTTCTAGCTGTCAAGGCTAATTCTGCACTCTTGTAAGTATTTTTCATGTAGGGTTTGACTGACTGTGGGTTAGCGTGTCCTGTAACCGACATAATCTGTCCTATTCCTACACCTGCCTCTACCATTTCAGTCGTGCCTGTCCTACGTAGATCACTAAGACGTAATTCAGGTGGTAAGTCTGCTGCATCCATTAGCCTACGTGCATAATGTGGTAGCTTGTATACCGAATAGGGCAGGTACTCACCCTGATATGGCTCTGGTCTTGGTGCAACGTAGGGTTGGAAACCAAAATCCTTTTCCTGTTCTACTAACATGCCATACAAATCCTCTTCAATAGGCAGAAAAACTTCCGCATTACGCTTGGATTGTTTGATATGCACTGACCTATTTGTAAAGTCTACCCTATCCCATGTAAGCAAACGCATGTCACCTACACGTTGACACCATTCGTATGCCATGTGTGCAATCAAACCTATGTTACGGGTGCTAAAATCGCTGTACGCTACGTCTAGCAGTCTCTTGACATCTTCCCTACCCCAAACAATCCTGCGCGGCTCAGTGGACCTTCTACGCACGATAGCGAAGGGATTGGTTTTTATATGCTCCATTCGTATGGCATAGTTTAGTAGCATGGTGGTGGCAGATACTATGTGATTAGCAAAGGCCAATCCCCTGTCGCACCACCCATCATAGGCCAGCTTTGCTTGCTTGGTTGTTATATCAGACAACTTCATGTCGTTGAATGTTTTGTTGCCGACATCAGTTGACGATGCAAAGTTTAGAAGATAACTATACTGTGCCTTAGTTTCATCACGTAAGTGTTTGAAATCATGGGAAGAATAGTATTCATCCTTTAGTTCTTTAATAGTTAGCATTAGTATTTCCTTTCATAAAACTCAAACTGGTACTCTTTGCAGAACTCTTCTACAGTATCTAGTTTACTAGGCAACCTGTCGACTGTATATATATTTTTTTTGAGATATCTAAGTGCCTCCTCTTCTGTATCGAACTCCACATATCTTTCTTCAGTATAATCTGTATCACCTATACCATCATACTGAAAATCTTCTACATCAACCCAGCTTTTCCATACATATTTTTTCTTGAACTGCTGTTGACATGTAGACGTTACACCCCTTGGGGTATGCCACCATTTAATGTAGTCTCCTATTCTCCAAGACAATTTTAGTATCCACATGGGTGGGTCAACGTCCTCTTTTATCTCCATCCAAATCCCCCACCAACGGGTGGGAGACTCTATCTTTTTTGTTTCAGCATCATAGAACACATCAATTAAAGTATAGCGTTCCAATACACCATCTGAATTATAAACACCCATTATGCTGCTTCCAGTTGTCTGAACTGTGGTGTTTCAATCCACTTGGCTACACTAATCTCACGTTTGAACATGTTCACAGACTGCGTATCCTTGCCTGTCTCACGTAGCTTGAAACCATTCTGCTCATCAGCATACGTTGCGTAGTTAGTAAAGGCAGAGTACAGAGCAAACAGATTGTCACCACGATTAGTCACCTCTGAACGATACAGACTATACATCTTCTCTGGATTAGCATCCTTCACAATATCTTTCAGCAGGTCTTTAACATTGACTTGCATAAGACTAGAGTTAGCCCAGCGTTGCATCTGCTTGGCATGTTCGTTGAAGTCTTGCTGTGATTTTTTTAGATCACTGGCAAACTTTTCCATGCACAGACCTGCTGTATTCTTACGCATTACCCTGTCGTGATTGCCCCTGATCTGACCATTGAGGCAGAAGAAATCAATAGCACCAAAGATAGCTGTGTTAGAACATGTGCCATCCACACCATGCAGTGCAATGATACGCTTCATCAGACTAAACTCTTTCTTATCAGTCTGAATCTTCTTTACCACATTAGGCAAACGCATGTCCATCATAGCCCAGCCATTATTGTGGGCATCCTTCCATGTAATCTCTGCACCCTCCATGTCATGTGGTGACATGTTGTCTGTTGTGGCATTGATTACTTTGTTAAAGAACTCACCATGTGGCACACAGTTAAAGCCCTTGCCGACAATAGCAATGTATTCGTCAGTGTTCTTGTTGACTACATATTTTTTGTCAGGCATTTTGGTAGTTTCATATCCTACTTCAAAGTCGATATTCTCTGGGATAAATTCAAAAGGCATGTCTCATTCTCCTATTATACAATGTTAAACTTAGTGCGAACTTGGGCTACTACATCTTCTAATTCTTGAAGATCAAACGCTGACAGGTATCGCACCCCACCATTACATACATTGCCACCAGTGTCTACAACTCTATGTGCTTTATCTGCAATGTCTATGATAAGTTGTACCATATCTTTTGGCATGGCGTCAATAACTTTCTGACGTTCTGCACGTTCTTTCTCACGTTCCTTTGCCCAATATTCGCAGCGTTCCTCGTGTGTCATGTTCTCATACTTCTTTGCCATGCTATTTCTCCTCTACAAGTTCTGTTAGTAATTTTTCAATTCTACCCATGAGAACATTGATTGTGGTTGCAATATGTCCTGTGTCGGTAGGTTGCATATGTGCTTCCAGTTGTCTCACCTCCTCAATTAAGGCGAGAATGTGTTGTTTATATGTTTCTCTGTACATTTTCTATGTCCTTTCTTATGTCATGTGCCTTATCCTCTAGCAGATAAACAATTTCATCTGCAAAGTCATCATCGGTACTTTTAAACCAATCAGCCCAGTGTTCTAGGGATTGTACAAATGCCAACTTATTTTCCTCTTTCTTTTGTTTGAGGTGTATATTCCACGAAGACATATTGTCACTATCCCACACTACATGAACAGCGTCTTCATGTGCTGCGTCATAGTCGTTACCCTCACACTCAAACGTATACTCCACACATACTGTGGCTTGCCATAGCTTACTCATATAAACCTCCCTATTAATCCAATTACAAGTTGATAAAACA
>Ga0098042_1001094_pt1 | contig 10376 bp, 13 predicted proteins | sample 9_EtaG_FD_75066 | JGI IMG/M metagenome (GOLD analysis project Ga0098042, IMG submission 75066) | Marine viral communities from the Subarctic Pacific Ocean - 9_ETSP_OMZ_AT15188 metaG | ecosystem: Environmental > Aquatic > Marine > Oceanic | place: Pacific Ocean | collected 2015-01-10
AATCGTATACATCCAGCAGTAGAGACAGCAAAAGCAATGCTTACTGCAAATAGACCCTCATTTAAAGTTTCCCCAAGAGAAGATAGTGATACAAAGGTAGCAAATGTTTTAAATAACATGCTTACTTATATGTATGACCAATCTGACGGTAGATCTCACATAAGACAAGCAATTGATGACTATTATGTTGCTGGCTTAGGTTATTTACAAGTTTATCAAGACCCTAATAAAGATGATGGTAAAGGAGATGTTTGTTTTAATAACGTAGACCCATTAGACGTTTACGTTGACCCTAATTCAAGAGATCCATTTTTTGACGATGCAGAAAATATTATAATATCTAGGAACTTTACAAAAGAGCAGGCTAAAAGTTTATATCCCCAATATAAAAATGCCATTGATGCTGCTTCTGGTTCTTATGATAGCGACAGTATAATAACAGGTCGCACAGATGATACGGGTTTAACATTCCCTGGAGACATTGATACCCTTGCAGAGGGAGACAATGAATATGTTCGAGGATACGAAAGATACTACAAAGTATCCATTAATATGTACAGAGTGCATGAGAAATATACTGGCAAGGAATACCGTTTTACCGAGGAGGAGTTCCAACAGTATATAAGCACTGAAATAGGAGTACTCAATGGCAACATTATTGAAGGTGCTCAAAAAGTAGCACAAGCACAAGAGCAACAGTCTAAAATGAAGCAAGAAATGCTAGATGCTAATCTAAAAGCTTTAAATGAAGACATTGTTAAAATGCAAGAAGAGTTAGAAGTCCAATATATGGAACAAGAAAAAACTCTTACAGAGCAAGTGCAAGTAGGGAATATGCTTCCCGATAGAATGGAACTTGAATTATCTAAACTAAGAGAAGGTATAGATAAACAAGTTAAAGATGCTAGAGAGAACGCTATGATACAAGCAGGTAAGGCTTCTCAATTACCAGGTATTGAAATTAAAAGCAAAGCACATTTAATTGGTGAAGGGCTTATTGAATCAGTTCCTGTGTCAATTAAACAAGTTAAGCAATGTGTTATTATAGGCGATACTCATATCTACTCAAGGATATTACCAACTAGTAATTATCCTATAGTCCCAATGGTTAACCTACATACAAGAACACCATATCCTATGAGTGATGTTCGTATGGTTAAAGGGTTGCAAGACTATATCAATAAAACCAGATCATTAATTATAGCTCATGCTACTACTGCTACCAACATGAAGGTCCTTGTTCCTTCTGGTAGCGTAGATATGAAAGAGTTTGAAGAAAAATGGGCACAACCTGGTGTTGGTATAGAAGTGGATTTTGATATGGGGCAGCCTGTAGTAGCATCGCCAGCACCTCTTCCTAACGAGCTCTACAACAACGAACAAACAGCGAAAAACGACATAGATCATCAACTCGGATTATACGAAATGATGATGGGTAATTCTCAAGCTGCCCCACAAACTTATAAGGCCACTATATCTCTCGATGAATTTGGTCAAAGAAAAATAAAGTCTAAACTAGCTGATATAGAGTCTTGCTTACAAAGGGTAGGGAAAATTGCTATTCAAATGATGCAAGAGTTATACCAAGAAGAAAAAGTTATGAGAATTGTTAATCCAAACAATTCATTAACTGAATTTGCTATAAATAAAAAATTATATGACGACAAGACCAATGAGGTCAAAGTTATAAATGATATTACAATCGGTAAGTATGATGTTGTATACGTATCAGGTTCAACACTTCCAAGCAATAGATATGCGGAACTTGAATTTTATATGGATGCATACGGCAAAGGTATTATTGATAAAGCCGAAGTACTTAAGAAAACCGAAGTATTTGATATGGAGGGTGTCCTCGAAAGGACAGACACAATACAACAACTATCTGCGCAAGTTGAACAATTATCTGCAGAGTTAAAGAAAGTCAATGGTGACATGCAAACTCTTACCAGAGAAAACGTACATCTTAAACAGAAAGTTGAAGTTGAGAAGTTTAAAACTGATTTAGATCAAGTAAAACAAAAGTCTAAAATGGCTGGAACTTTATTTGAGAAAAGATTGGATGACAACTTGTCTATGTTGAGAAAAGATGCCCAAGATGCAATAAAAGACAAAAGAGACGCACCTTCTTCCGCATCTAAGAAGCCGTCAAAAAGTAAGAGGAAATAAACATGGAAGCTAATGAACAAAACTTGGCTCCCGAATCTCCAGTATCACAAGCACCAGCTTTTGAGCAAGAGATAGCGGACACCCAAGAAGCATTGCAAAACGCTGATAACTCATTTGAACAGGCTATGGGATTACCTACGCCTCCAGAGACTAGAGCCCCTCAACCCGAGGATACCACTGGTCCAGAGCCACAAGTACCCGTACAAGAGCAAAACTTTTCTGCAAATGAAATAGAGCCTAAAGATAATGATCAAGTAAGGTATCAGTATTGGCAGTCCCAAGCTGCACAACTACAGAATCAGTTAAAAGAGTACAAAGAATATGCACCTATGGTGGATTATCTTCGTTCTAACCCAGAGGCCGTGCAAAGTATAACGCCAGGTGGTCAAACACCAGCGGAAGCTGCACCAACAAGTCAGGAGCAAGAAGAGTTTCCTCCTCCACCTGCAAAGCCTGAGCAACCTAGGGGTTTTTCTAGGGAAGAAGCATTAACTGATCCTAACTCAGATAGCGCAAAGTTTCTAGATGATGTTGAAAAGTGGAGAGATGATATGATGCAATATAATTCTCTTGCTTCTCAATATGAGATAGCAACAATGCGAGAATCGTATAGTAAGAAAATCGAAGGATTAGAAAAAGTAAATGCAGAAAGAGCAGCAGCAGTAGAGAATGCTCAAGAAATGAATAAAGTTAGAAATTATGTGCATAGTACATATGACTTAGGTGAAAATACTGATGATTTTATCAGAACTATGAATGATCCTAAATCTATTAATATGGACGATTTGGTTGGCTATTATAAATATAAAAAAGGTTTAGCGGCAACGCCACAACCTCCACAACCAATGAGACCAGCACCATCTAGTTTTAAACAAGTTCAAAGAGCGCAATCTGTACCACAACCTATGGGTGTGCAACCTGCTCAAGCAAATACACCTTCTGCTCCTGAAGATGATTTTATGAAAGCGATTGTTAATTCAGATAACAATACAAACATTCTCTAAGGAGGGAATAAACTATGGCAACAGATTACAATAATGGCCTAGTAAAGACACAAACACCTGGTGGCGGCTTCGGCGGTACAGTTGGTGTTGATAATGTGAGAAGAACGTTTGGAATTGGTGATAAAGTAGCAGAATTAGCTCCTGCAGAATCAATTTTCTTCTCTTATTTGTCTAAATTAGGTAAAAAACCAATCGATGAAACAGTTTGGAAACCATTGGAATATAGAAACCAGTGGCAAAGACGTAACTTTACAGCAGCATACCAAGCAGCAGATGGTGATGGTAGCGCAGGTGTAAAAGTTACAGTTAAGTATAACAATAAAGGTAAAGTACACGCTAGTCTAACATACTCACCTATCTTTTTAGTAGCTGGACAGGTTCTAAGAATTAAAGGTGTAGCATGGAAAATAGCGCAAGATGTATCTCTAGAGCACCTTACTACAGTAGGAACAGGCGGAAACGATGATACTGATTCTACTAACGGAAAAGGTACTACAGCAGGTGACTATATCTTAATACCATTAGCCAAATTAACTAAAGTATCAGATAACACTGCTACTTTTGCAACAGATGGTACTGACAATGGTGAAGGTCAAGTGATTGGATCACAATGGGGTGAGGCAACAGGGGCTCCTGATGGCTTCAGAGATGAATTAGGTGCTGTTGAGTTCTACTCACAGATATTTAAGACAGCTGTCCCATTAATGAGTGGTTCAACAATGGCTACTAGATACAGAGGGTATGCAAATGAGTGGAAGCGTATTTACGCTGAGCACATTAAAGCACACAAAATGGATCTAGAAAATGCTTTCTTATTCGGATACGGTAAATATGTAGACCAAGATGAGAGATTTTCTTGGGGTGCAGTACCATTCATTGAAAATATGGGTGGTAAAAAATATGAGTTGGATTACGGAAATACTTCAGTAGATACTGCTGGATATGATGTAAGTGCTCCTTTCTCATATGATGGTATCGTAGACGTAATGGATGACTTTATGGCTTATGAAACTGGAAACAGTGGCCAAAAGTTATGCTTAACATCTAGAAAAGTTATCAATGCTTTACATAAAGTAGGCGACGGAAACTTTGTTTCTAACTCAATGTCTGGGTCAAGTGCAAAAGAGTTATTCGCAGCTAACTTAGATGTGAAATCATCTAGCTTTATGCCAATTGACGTATCATCAATCTCAACATCATGGGGTTCTATGAATTTCGTAGCACATCCATTGTTTAGAGGTGATATGACAGATAAAGCAGTATGTATCGACTTATCTAACGTATCATTAAGACCATTAGCAGGAAACGGAATATCGAGAGATACTTTTGTTGAAACTAATGTTCAAGAAAATGATGTTGACGGTAGAAAAGATATGATCACTACAGAAGCAGGTCTTGAGATATTACTTCCTGAGACTCACGCTGTAATTGATTTTGTCGATTCTAACGCGTAAGTAATATGTTAACAATGTGCCCCTGGTTAACTCTGGGGGCACTATTTAAGGGTATAAATGGCAACAATTAAAAGTAAAGTAATTTCAAAATTAGGACAAAACAACACTACATATCTTGATGATATAGTAAATATACAAGAGTTGTGGTCCGATACTATTTGGCAAACACTTACTACCAATATACCTCATAGATTAATGCTAGGAGAACTTAACCCATCTATAGATCCTACAAATACTGCTGCTAGTGACGCTATACCAGGTGATGGTACTGATATGACAGACAAAGAGCCATTATTAGTTGTAAGAACTAGTGCAAACCATGTTTTAGATACCAATGGTGATATAGACTCAGAAGGATACATTAGAAAGCCTGTTAATAGAATTTCATTCGAGAAAAGCTATCAGGCATTAGACGCAGATAGTATTTACTTTGCTACTAATACAAGTCCAGTATATTGGCTTGAAAAAAGAACAGTAGATAGTGAATCTGTAATAAGATTATATACTGCTCCTGCAAGTACAGGATATAATGTTCCTGCAACAGGAGAGTTAAGATTACCTAATTCAAAAAGCGGTTTAGAAATCTACAGTATAGAAAGATTTGCTTACCCTACATCTCAGCCAGATGGATCAAGTCAAGATGGTCCTGTTACTTGGGATACTCATATTGACATTCCTTTGCAATATACAGAAACAGGTGTTGGTGGAGGTGACCATTATGTTGATTTTGACGAAGTACTTCCTCCAGATGGAGAAAATCTTGTAGTAACTAAACTTGCTTTAGCAATTGTAAATCAAAAATTAGCAAATGCTGCAATACAAGATGAAGACCAAGATAATGTTGCTTTACTACAAAGCCAGATGAAAGTGCTTTCAGAAGAAGTAGAGTTAGAAGTGAGAAGATTAGAAGAATTGTGGAGCGAATAATATGACTCAAAAAGAATTAATAGAAGTAATACAGCAACATCACCCTGGACAAGGTGAAACAGCAATCAGAAAGGCTTTAAATAGAGCACAAGATGACTTTGCTGCTAAAACTAGCATTATACATGTAGGCTCTGATAATTCGGATACATTGGTTTCAGGACAAAGATATTATGATTTACCTCCTGAAATATTAGAAATAAAAAGAGTCGAAATAGATGAAGTAGAGATTAGAAGAATAATTGACAGACCAAGAAAAGGAGATTTTAGTGGCTAGCATTAAAGATATTGTTAATAAATATTTTTGGTTTGTTAATGGAAATAGGATTGGCATTGTTGAAAGAAACGAACATCCAGTAGACAGTCAAGATACTTTTATATCACCAACTACTAGTGGTAAAACTATAAGACTTGAATATACTTCAAGGCCAATACCATTTGATGAAGATTTAACAAAATCTAGTGAAATACCTGATCAATTTCATGAGGCTTTAGGATTTAAGGTAATTGCAGAATTATATCGATTACCAGGAGACACTTTCAACTTACAGTTAGCGCAATATTATGATCAATTGTATATGGCTGCTATAAGAGAAGGTAAAAAGTACGCAAGTAAACATAAGGTATCTGGTGGATATATTAAGCCAGTTGATTATTAATGGCATTTACTAGAGACAACTTAGGACAAACAAGTTCATTTACAAGAAATGGGGCAACAACCTTTTCATCTACTCCAAATTTTAGAGTATTTGAAGGAATAAAAGGTGCAGCAACTTTTTCATTGTCAAATGACTGGACTATAACAAGTGTAGGAGGCTCAACTCCTAAACTTAATTTTAATTATAACGGTGTGAATTTCTTTGAAATCACCAGTGCAGGTGTTGGAAATATTACTTTAGACTATTTAAGAATGAATGATAATACTTCAACTCCAAACGCTAACGCACATATAGAAGGAGATTTAATAAAAATCAACGGAGAATTGTATGTTAATGTTGGACAAACTGGTGAACAAAATTCCCCAACTTAACGCTCAGGAGGCAAACTAAATGGCAACATGGAAAAAAGTACTAACAGAAGAAGCCATAGCAACTAGCACTTCGTTGGGTACTAGCAATGATTTAGTACCTTCACAGAATGCCGTTAAAAGCTATGTGGACACGGAAGTAGGGGGAATATCAGTAACCACTACTTTAGCAGATTTAACTGATACAACAATAACAAGCGTAGGTGATCATGATATAATCGCTTATGATAGTGCATCATCTAAATATATCAACATGACAGCTTCTGAGGCAGGACTGCAAACAGATTTAACATTTGACAACTCACCAACTGACTCAAGCCTTAATCCTGTTACTAGTGATGGAATCCATGACGCACTAGACGGCAAGGAAGACACTATAACAGGTGCTGCAACAACAATTACTGGTTCAGACTTAACTGTAAGTAGAGCACTAATATCTAATGTTAGTGGTAAAGTGCAGGTTTCTGTAGTTACCGCTGCTGAACTTTCATATTTAGATGGAGCTTCTAGTAATCTACAACAACAAATAGATAACAAGGCTCATACCAATGGTGACTCAACTGAGAACTTTGAAACTGATGATCTTACAGTTCATGGAGACTTAACTGTTACTGGTACCATTGATACTGTATCGGTAACTAATACTAGTGTAGTTGACAAAACAATTACATTGGCAGAAGGTGCTGACAGTGAAACAAACGCTAATGGATCTGGTATCAAATTAGATACAAACCAAACTAATAGGATTCCTTCAATTTTATGGTTTAATGAATCTAACCCTCCAAACACTGCAGGATGTATAGGAAATGGATGGAAAATGCAGGCTACTAATGAAGATTCTACTAAATATCATATAATGGGATTTAAAACAGGTTCTGGTGCACCAACTTCTGGTAGCACAACTGGTGACACAAAAGCTGAAGGTGAAGGTTCTTTTTATTACGATACGGCTAATAATCAGATGTACATATGCGTAGGGTCTAATTCAAGTAACTCAATTCCGTAATGAGAGGAAATAAGTGCCAATAATACATAATAATGGAAAAGCGCTTGGGGAAAAACCTGAGCGCATATCCCTTAACATAGAAGAAACAGATTTTTTACTTAAAACACTAAGTCAGGGTGAAGTACCTATCTCACAAGCAAAACTAGCTTGGGGTGTATTAGAAAAAATAGGAGTACTGCATAAAAGGTTGATGGAGAAAGTAACAGAAATATAATGGCTAACTGGAAAAAAATATTAACAAAAGAGCCCTCTGGAACAGATTTAGCAACCCCTGCATCTGCTAGTGAATATTTAATGGTTAATGGCTCTAATGAAACTGAATGGGTTAAGCCTCAAGTTCCAATTGTAATGCAATGGAGTATGTATCATTATTTAGGAGCTAATCCATCTGCTAGTGCTGGGGGAACAGCAAGAAGAAGGTGGTATCATCCACATACAAGCAGAGGACCATCTTATTATTATTGGTCTTCTTATTGGAATGGGGTTCAGCCTAGATCATTTTGGTATGACAGCTATAATCCTTGCATATATATACCATTTGATTGTCAACTGAGACATTATAGTATGGCAGGGAATCTAGTAGCAAATGTAGCAACAGGTTTAGACGGTGGAACAGCACTGTTTGAATTAAAAACAAATAGAGACTCTTTACCTTTTGATGGCACTGGTTATTCAATACCAATAATAACTGTTGGAACGCAGCAGTCATTTACATTGGTTGAAAACAATTATAGCAGATGCGAACAAGAGGATTTTACTGGTGCAAATAGCATAGGAAACGCCACCTTACAAAAGGGAGATATACTTATCCCAATGATGTGTAGAGATTTCAATCTAGATAGCTCTACGGTAAGGTATTTTGAGGGAGTTTTCACAATCGTTCTTTGGAAAGAGTTGGAAACAACGTAGAGCAGCAAGTTTGCCCATTTCAGAGGGGATGTAAGTGCTGCTACCAGGCGTTGGACGAGTTATTGTCAGAGGCGATTCTAAGTCTTTTATGATTTGCTCGGACACAGCCAAAGTTGTCGGACTAATCTAAGGGTTACGGACAGATCTAAGGCTTTCGAGACTTTCAGGTTCCTTTGGAATCTGAACTTTGACACTGCACATTTTTGCGAGTAACTACATTTTAGCGAGGCAATATTAACTTTGCGAGAGCATCTTGTAACTGGCATTTTTGCCCGAGGCATTAATAGATCTAATTACAGTTTTGCCACGGTATTAACAAGGCATTGGTTCTCGGACGACTTGGGCAATTAAATTGAAAATGAGAGGATAATATGTTAGATACACTTAGAACATCAGCAGTTGGAATTACGGGATCAACGACAGCACAAGTTATGCATTGGACTGAGTGGGTTCCTCCAATATTTAGTGCATTAGCTGCACTAGCAACTTTGATATACATGTTAATTAAAATCTATAAGGAGAGCAAATGAAAGAGATTATAGCAGATTATTTGTTTAATGACGAAATGAAGGCCAAGATCATCAAAGCATTAAATGACAATGTTGATATTCCTATTATATCTGAAAAGACAGAAGAAAAGATTCTTACAGCAATCTATGACTCTGTAGAAGATATAGTTAAAGCAGAAATCTTGAAATAATGATAGGAAAGTTATTAGCAAGTAAAATTCTAAAAAGTGCTGCAAAAGGTTTAATTGCTGAAAAACTTAAAGTAAAAATTGTAACTGGTTTGGGAGATATACTTGTTAAGAGTACTAAAAATAAACTAGATGATAAAATTTGGACTAAAGTTAAGAAGGCGCTTGGTGAAAAATAATCTTGATACAGCCAAGATAACTGAATTTACCGTTTACTCTGACCTAGTTATTCGTAAAGGAAAGACTAGGTTGGAGGAGGTCGGTTTAACAGATCAAAAAGTATACAAAACTATACCTAGATGCTGTCCAAAGTGCAATCATGATACAATAATTGGCATGACAGTTTTAGGAGCAGATGAAAGCGATAATTTGTTTTGGATGTGTGATAGTTGTGAAGAACTTTTTTTAACTAGGGACAAGAAAAAGACCGAGTCATTGTTAGAGGAGTGTAGCGAATCCTGGACCAATCCCAATGACTGGGACACTTGTGAAGGGGAGTTGAATTGAAAAAATATATAGTTACACCAGATAAGCATTTTCCATTAGCTGATAAAAAAGCTATAAATGTAGTCTGTAAAGCAATAAAGGCAGTCAAGCCTGATGGATATATTGATTTAGGCGATACAGGCGAATGGAATAGTGCTAGTCATTGGAGGTGGAAAAGAAAAAACAAGCCACCTTTAGAATATTACTTACCTGATATTATTCAGGAAATAGATCAAGTCAATAAAGGAATGGACGGCATAGACGAAGCATTAGATAAGGCTAATGTCAAAGAAAAACACTTTATTACAGGTAATCACGATCAATGGTTAGAGTATTTTGTAGAAGAATACCCTTATTTAAACCAATACGGGCTAAACAAAGCACTTAAATTGAAAGATAGAGGGTATGAGGTACAACCATTAGGAAAACTCCTAGAAATAGGCGATATGAGCTATTATCATGGCCATAACTATAGTGGTATACAACATGCTGCTAATCATTGTAGACAATATAAACAAAACATTATGTATGGACATCATCATGACATACAGGTCTATTCAGATAAAAGTGCTAAAGGGCCAATCACAGCATATAGTATAGGCTGTTTAAAAGATTTAAGCCCTGAAACAAATGGATTTGTAGGTGGTCGACCTATGAACTGGAAACATGCATTTGCTATTGTAACATATCATGGTCCTAA
>Ga0098042_1001097_pt1 | contig 10370 bp, 10 predicted proteins | sample 9_EtaG_FD_75066 | JGI IMG/M metagenome (GOLD analysis project Ga0098042, IMG submission 75066) | Marine viral communities from the Subarctic Pacific Ocean - 9_ETSP_OMZ_AT15188 metaG | ecosystem: Environmental > Aquatic > Marine > Oceanic | place: Pacific Ocean | collected 2015-01-10
AGGAGGCACCCAGCATATACCACTTGCTACAATATCCGCTACTGAGTTTAATCGTGCCAGTTTGTCACCTGACCCTCTGTGTGGTGTGTATTCAGACACGGGTAAGCCCATACGACGCATCTCTTGGTACAGCGCCGTACCTGCTGACTTCTTCTCCACTATAAATGCGTCTGGCTCCCACTCCATGTACTCTTCCATAGCCATGTCTTTCAAGTCTGGGAACTCTAGTCGCTTCTTTATACTGTTTAGCAACACTATATTGTACGCATCTACCTCTTCATTCATAAACACGCCCCACGTAGTGAGCGCTGTGTAGTCCGCACGGTTGTGGGTCTCGGCTGCAGCGTCCAGTGACATGATTATATACTCGCACTGGGGCGGATTATCCTGATCCCATATCTGCCACCACTCGCGTTTGACCAACGCGGCCTCTTCTGCGGTAGGTTCTTGTTGATATTGAGCGTTCCACTGGAACGTAGGCATGGATGCCTTGGTGCGTAGCAGTGCTTCTAGGTCAAAAAACTCAGGCCACAGCGGTTTCTCTACTATATCGCCCGTCTCTTCGTCCTCTATATCCAAAATTGCAGGGAATTCTACGATTTCGTACTGATCTGCCCGCTCATTCTGCGTCATATCCTTGGTTACACGCCCAGTTAGGTCATCCATGTGCCATCTGGTCTGAATTATGGCTACACGACCCCCCGGCATGAGACGAGTACGCGCTCCAAACGTGAACCAATCGTATGCTTTGGCAAAAACTTCAAAATTACCGTTGATTACGTCCTGTTCTGAGTGCGGATCGTCCACTAAAAGCAAGTCCGCGCCCCGACCTGCGATTGACGAGCCAATTCCACAGGCGTAATACTCCCCACCAACGCTTGTGTTCCACCGTCCCGCTGATTTTGAGTCTATCGCCAGCTTCACGGTGGGAAATATCGTTGCGTACTCCTCCGTTGCAATCAGATTTCGCACCTTTCGGCCAAAATCTACCGCTAAATCGGTGGTGTGTGACACCATCATTACCTTCTTGTTTGGGTTTCTCCCCAAAAACCATGCTGGGTACATGATAGACACTAGGTTTGACTTCCCGTGTCGCGGAGGAATGTTCACGCATATACGATCTTTGTTACCTTGCTCAATATCCATGAGCATGTCAGCTAGTATTCTATGGTGTTTGCCGACAATGAAGTCGGGTTGCATACGTTTGCAGAACTCTATTAGGTCATCGTAGGCTGCTTGATTGCTTTTACGTGCCTCTAACTCATCAACAAGTCGGTCTATCTCTGCAACTTCTTCCGCTGTATACACATCCAAGTTGTCCAACATCTGCTGGACTTCCTCTTCAGTAAAATCAAAAGCGGAATCAGTCATCATACTCGTCATCTAGCTCCGCAAGTTCGGCCTCAACATCTATAGGTGAGTTGTCTATGACAACAGCATCTTCAATATCGTCTTCGGGGTTGACTAGTTTTTCTAACTTAGCCCGTAATTTAGCGCGTAGATCGTCAGTTGACTGATGCGTTATTGTAACTTCTGACTTCTCAGCAAACAATCCTACGTCTGAGATCTTACCCAGCAACTCCAATGCACGAATACGTATGCGCGGATCGTCATTCTCAGACTCCAACAGCAGCTTATTCGTAACTAGATGGCGTATCTGGGTAGCGCTTTCTGCTACAGAGTGGCCGAACTCGTTGAGTATGTGGTTGGTAAGTACAAGAGATGCAGGTGTTAAAGTTGCTGCACGCTTAGTTGTTACTTTTTTGGACGTTGCTTCGGGATCATCTGCATATGCAACGGCAAGTTTAGCCGCCACATCCTTGTCCTCTCTCGTTGGTTCTATGTCCAGCCCGTGCTCTGCAAGTGCTTCTGCAGTATTACACGCTGCTTCGGCACGCTCCCTAAGATCTTCATAGGGAGTATCAGCATCTATAGGTACACCAATCTCAGGTTCTATATGCAAGGTCATAAATTGTTCGCTGGCGTTAAGCCGTTGCGCCGAATATACACAACAAAAAATTTTTTACAATCAGGAGGTTGGGACTCCTATAGGGGGGTGTTCCTATATAGAGGGGGGTGGGGTCTGGGATTTGAGAAAATTGTAATTTATTCGTGGAAATTAGTAATACATAGGCGCATGGGACTCCTGTGCTAGACAGCGGGTCATAGGGGTAGGGTAGGGGCCGCGATGCGCCGTTTTTAGTCTTGTCTGGACTAGAATTGACTTTTAACTAAATATCATTAAACTGTATTAGGTCGAATCAATCGACATTAACTAAAACTACTTGGAGTCAACTATGACTGATTTGAATCACAATTTACCACCATTACCTGAGTCCATCCGCGAAGCAATCATTGCCGATGGCAAAGCGGGCAAAGCCGACGCGAGAGCGGAGCGCTCATTGGACGAGGCGATTGCCGCGCACAATGCCGACTCGCCAGAGTCCGACCGGATTACTGTAGAACGATTGTCCGCTGGGTATGCATCCAAGCATGGCGGCATCTTCGCTGAATGGCGGCGCGACATCTTTTGCAATTATGTCGGATCGGTAACGACACCAACTATTGCCCGAGCCTACCGCGACGCGAAGGGTAGTCTGCCCAAGGCAAAAAAAGCGCTGAGCAGTACCCAAGCTGCCACGCTATCGGATACCCGCGCAATCTGGAATGGTAAATTCAACAGGCTAATCAGCCGATTGACTACTGCCGAACGCGATGCCGCCGTGTTAGCAATCCAAGCTAAGCAAGATGCGGGCGAGGATCTTACAGCGGAAGAGCAGCTGCAGATAAACCCACCATTGCCCAGCGCGGTTGATGCATCGGTAAAAGCAGTAGCGGCATTCCAGAAAATTGTGCAGCCGGAAGATGGCGCGGAAAAATACCGCGATGATTTCCAAGATGGTGGCATGATGAAGATCGCATCATACCTACGCCAGATCGAAGATGAACTGGCCAAGTATGGTAAAGAGTCCGACGACAGCTAAACCAACCGGCCCCCTCGGGGGCCATCCATTCGGCTCCGCCTCGGCGGGGCCTTTTTTTTGGTTTCTTTTTGAAACCAGTGATAAATGTTGCGCCGCGTCTCACTGTCGAGCTTGGGCCGTAGAAACTCAACGTGTGTTGCACTGTAAGAATTTAGTACGGAACAGACCAATTCTTTGAAACCAGTGATGAAAGTTGCGCCGCGTCCTAATGTTCGCAAAAAGGGGCTAATGTTCTTGCAATGTTCTTATAATGTTCGCAAATTTTTAGCCAAAAACGAACATTACAAACGTATCATCCAGTTGTATCTGGTGGTATCTAGTATTAATTAAACTAATTTATTGTATATATATATATATAAATCTAACAATGTTCTAAAGTTAGGGTAAATTTATGACGATATTTTAGAAAAAATTTATTTTCTCTCCCTCTACACGCGATTCCGCACCCTTTTTTCTCACCCCTCGCACCGCCTAAATTTTCCAATATTTTTACTACATTAGAACATTACTTATATATCAAGCACTTGCGCACCTACCTACAAGAACAATTTAGGAACATTACAGTACATTTCAGTACATTACATTACCTACTCCCAAATAACATAATCTGACTTCACTTGACATTACCTGTGTAACATGTTATAATAGTCGGGTGTTTCGTCATTTCAAAATTTTTACATTGGAGGTTTTCAGTCTTGAGAAGATACAAACCAGTCCGCAAGCCACGGCGTCCCGCACGTCCGTTCCGCGCACTTTCTGTGCAGCCCACACTTGGGCAAGAGCGCATGGTCGCACATCGTGAGATGTATCCATCGCGCAAGCTGTCACCCCCGACAGCCGAATCTAGTACAGCCCGTACTAAAAACGAGCAGTCCACATTCACTGTGGCACCTGCTTACAACAAGGGCGCGTATCAAGTGATACCTGCGTCTGACATTCAATACATTGGGAAATGATTATGGGGACAACTGTACAGGTTCAGTATCTGAAAAGATTTATAAGTTGGCTGGAGACGTGTGAGTTCCGTTACACGATCTCATCCATGCAGGGTGGATTCGTCCACGTAAAGTTCTTCATTGATGAAGAGAAACTAAAGTAAGGAACAACTATGAACTTAGAAAAAACAGCAGGGGGTATCGCCCTCTTCTCAGGTCTTATGACCTACATAGCATTACTAGGTGTGGTCGAGGACATCGCCGTGCCTGTAAGCCGTACACACGCAGCAACCTTCTGGGTGTGTTTCACCGCGACTGTGACCTTCTCAGTCGTTTATTTATTTCTGCAATTGGAGAACCGCAAATGATTACTGAGTTTGGAAAACTTATAACCGAGGAGCCAGCAATGGACGAGCATGAAGAGTTGATTAAGATCAACGAGGAGCGTAGTGAGCAGGAGATCATAGACGATCTCAAAGCGCTTGCGCGTATCGAAGAAGAGCAGACAGCGTTTGCGTTTGTTGATGAGATGTCAGAGATGTCGAGCGACGTAAAAAGCGCTATGCATGACATGGTGACTAACCGCGTGCCTGATAAAGAAGTTAGTGTGGATTACACTGAACTACAGGACATACAGTCCTCGACAGTCAGTGCGCCCACCATGCGTGAAGCGGCAGCAGTCGTAACCTTTCATACAGGTGTGTGGAACAACCAACGACGTGACCTCAAAGCCACAGCCCAGATCAGGCAAGCCAACGGTCTGGCTACCGAAGGTGTGTTCGGCGGTAAGATACTACTGCCCAACTGCAAGTCTTTCCTAGAAGCCAAGCGACTCAGTGGCCTAGCGCGTAACACGTACTACCGTGCGACCAAGCCGTGGGTCAAAGGTGGGGGTGCAATGCCCAACCAAGACATACCGCCATTCATCACAACCATGACTGCAATCAAGAACGACTTTGAACGCGCAGCGGATCAGTTTGTGTGGGTCGATTACGATGATGCGGTAGTTGATGAACAGGTACGGCTACAGGGTAGCGTGGACAGTCTGTTCAACCCTGACGATTACCCGCCCAAGGATGAGCTTCGTAAGATGTTCTACATCGACTTTGAGATCCAGCAGATCACACCCGACTGGCGCACCGACGTGGTGGACGAGGGCCATGAGGTTATCAGTGACTTCTACAAGAAGCAGCACACCAAGCTAATGCAGGGGTTCTCAAACACCATTATGGGTGAACTAACGGGTAAGCTGGTTACGCTATCTGAGAGGTTGGCATATTCCGGTGTAAGTAGTACCAAAAATCCCGACTACAAGAAGTGGGGCGATCCAGTGTTGAACAATGTGGTGGACATGATCGACGTGCTGGAGCGGTTCAACTTTGGTGGTGACAACACCATGAGAGAAATTAGGCGGCAACTCAACCAAGCCCTACAAGGGCGAACCCTGACAGCAGACATGCTCAAGACAAACGAGAGTTTGCGAGTGACAACTAAACAACAAATTGACGAAGTGTTGTCTGCGCTTCCGTCACTAGACCAATAGCTGAAACAAGGAGAACCAAATGAACTCAGCAGAACAAATGTACGCAGTCGGCTTGAACGACATTGTAGATACCTTGATGGATACAGGCACAGACGTGACCTATCTTATCCAAGGGCACATGGGTACCGGCAAGTCGGAGCTTCTTAAGATGCTTATTAAGAAGTTAGGCGCAACACACTTGGGTTGCTACTGCGACTGTACGACCAAGGACTTGGGTGACATCACCATACCGAACATCGCCAAGATGGATGATGGCACAGGCTACGTGACATACCTGACCAACGAGGAACTGGGTATGCACATCAACAAGCCCATTGTCCTGATGCTTGACGAGTATGGCAAAGCGAACAAGGCTGTTAAGAACGCGCTGCTACGTGTGATCTTAGAGCGGAAGATAGGCAGCTACGAGCTACACCCTGACTCAATCGTGTTTGCGACAACCAACCTCGGCGCAGAGAACGTGGGCGACAAGCTAGAACCACACCAACGCAACCGTGTGTCTACTCTGTTGGCACGCAAGCCAACGGCAGAAGAGTGGCTGGTGGACTTTGCGATCCCGAACGAACTAAATCCTAGCGTTATGGGCTTCGCCAAGGAGTACCCACAGATCTTCCAAGGCTTTGAAGAAATTAAAGATCCATCGGACAACCCGTACATCTTCCACCCACGCGAAGATCGTGCGGCGTTTATCACACCAAGGTCGTTGCACACAGCGTCGAAGATACTGACCAAGGGCGTCAACATGAGCGAGCACGCACTGCACGCAGCGTTGATCGGTGCCATCGGTGCGCGTGGCGCTTTGGATCTTATGGCGTTTGTGACTATGGCAAACCAACTGCCATCCATCGAATCCATCAAGCAAGACCCAGCGGGTGCCAAGGTGCCAGACGGTGCGAGCGCGGTGTGTATGACGGTGTTCAAGGTGTTGGGTGCGATGGAGCGTGAGCTAATCAACCCTTGGATGGAGTACATGGGGCGACTCAGCAAAGAGGCACAGGCTATGTTTGTGCAGGGCGCTATGAACCCCGACTACAAATTCCACACTGAGATTGTCCGCAACGGCAAGTTTGGGCAGTGGGCCATCGAAAACAACTACATGTTCACAGCAGACAAGAAGTAGGAGAACTATATGTTTGGAGCAGTGACGGCAGAACAACGACTAGAGAAGAATGTCGTTAAGATCTTTTCAAATCCGAAATACGCAGCGCTCTCTGGGGTGCTGTTGATCGGGGAACGTAGTGTGGATGACACCATACCTACAGCGTGTACCAACGGGCGCGACGAGCGGTATGGCCGCGAGATGATCGACGCACTGTCGGATGCAGAGCTACGGTACGTAATCTTGCACGAGGTGCGGCACAAGCTGTATCGACACTTGAAAACGTGGAAGCACTTGAACGACATCAACCACAGTCTAGCGAACGCAGCGTGTGACTACGTTATCAACCTAGAGCTGAATGATGAGAACAACGATGACGGGTTTGCCGTTATGCCATCGGGTGACTATGAAGGTCTGGTGGACGAGCGGTTCCGTGGTATGGACTCAGCACAGGTGTTCAACATACTTCTTAACGAGCAACCAGAACAACCCAAACTTCCTGAAACGCCCGGACAAGGTGGGCAAGGTGGATCGGGTGTAGGTACTCAAACAGGAACCCCCCAACAAGGACGTTCTAACACCACGGGTAACGACAACACACCTGTAGGTTTCGATGACCACGATTGGGAGGGTGCGCAGCAGCTTACCGATGAAGAGAAAAAAGAGCTAGACAGACAGATCGACCAAGGCATACGGCAGGGTGTGCTGGCTGCGAACAAGATGCGTGGCTCTGGCAAAGGTGGGCACGGTATCAATCTGGAGGATTTGTTGAAGCCGCAGATCTATTGGCTTGACGTACTGCGAGAGTTTGTAACCGCAACGTGCAGCGGCAATGACTACTCAACGTACAACAGACCCAACCGCAGATATATGCACGCGGGTATGTACTTACCAAGCGGCATCAGCGAGACAGTCGAAGAACTTGTGTTCGCTGTCGATACGTCTGGATCATGCTTCAACAGCAGAGAGCTTACAGGCTTTATGACTGAGGTGGTGGATGTGGTCGAGACGGTAGCGCCAGAACGTATACGCATACTGTACTGGGGTAGCCACATTGTTGAACCGGAAGAAGTTTACGAGCAGGGTGACTACGACAACCTAGTAAAAGCTACCAAGCCGAAGGGCGGTGGTGGCACCAATATCAACTGTGTGGTGGAGCACATCAAAGAAAACAAAATCGACGCGCAAGCAGTGATCGTGTTGACCGATGGGTACTTGGGTGGCGATTGGGGCGAGTGGAGCTGTCCTGTCCTATGGTGCATCCAAGACAACCCACACGCAGTACCCGACTGCGGCAAGATGCTGCACATCAGAACCTCAGATCTAGTGTGAACCACACTAAAAACTTAAGGAGAATCTAATGCATACATTCGATCAAGTGGCAGAGAAGTATCACAGCACCAAGCCTGTGATAAGCAAGAACTACACAGCAGAGCAGGACGTGCGACCAATAGGTCAGCGACGTAGAAAGTGGGAGCGCATCAAGAAGGTGAACGATGACTGCTACCTGTTTGTGGATAGTTATGGTTTTGGCGATGACGTGTTTGGCCGTGATTGGGCGGGAGGCACGGTAGACCCAACCATAGATGAGCAGATAATGCTTGCGCCTATGGTGTGGAAGCGCGTGGATGGTCAAGTGTTCTTGAAGGTACGTAACGGCACTGGGCTAAGTCATGCGCACACTGGACGGTACTACTTCCTTACAGAGTTTCTACCTAGAGGTCTTAACTTCGTATCAGAAAGAGGCAAGCAGTATGTGGCCGCTAGGGGCAAGGACGGAATGCTCAAGCGGCACTACCTTCCCAAGTCGGTTACGTGCGGCCCTTCAGCTAGAGCAGAATTAGAGAAGCTACGCCAGAACGGGCCTATGTATGCGTACAGAGCCATCAGTGATTACGAGGCCGAAGATGATGGAGCGTTTCTAGTGTTTCAGTGTGTGGGTGATCGTGTATGGCAGCTTATAAGCGAGCCGCTAGCCGAGCCTGTGAAGCAGACTCGTGTGGATAAAGAAGCTAAGGCCAAACTAAAGCCATATCTGGATACATTCTGGGAGTGGGCTTGCGCCTACGCACCGCTGCTACCGACGTTCGACTATCAGTATATGCATCGCCAGATAGAAGTGCTGCACAGGTATAACTTGATTGGCTCTGCGCATTGGCACTCAGCCTTGGAGTTTCATTCAGAGGAAACGATAGAAGTGCTTAAAGATACTAACCACGAAGCAGCGCTTCCGTTGTTGGTGTACTACTTGAAAGAGTCCGAGCTAGGAAAAGCAGCGGACATTGAAGATCTGCGCAAGGGGCGTGCGTACTTTAACAACTGGGCCAACCGAGTGTGCGGTCTGGTAACTACAACTACTGTTTATAAGGAAAACTAATTATGAGTGTTAATACATATTTTAAGCGCGTGTCGGAATTTGTAGAGGATTATGGCCTTGGAGACGGAGGGTGTGCCGAGTGGAGAGATATAATAAATGTGGTACGGGATATGGGGCTTTCGGTATCTTATCTAGGTTTCAATATGTACGCAGTGTTTAAGCCTGACGAGCACTTCATCCGTGGGGTTATCGGCTGGGGTGACTACTTTGACCACTCCGAATCAGATGAACCCAATCGCTTTATGGTGGGTGCTAGGCATATCCGTAACGGGCGTTACAAAGGACGCAGTAAGCAACACACTATGCGGTTGAGTAAGAACTTAGACGTAGCCGCCAAAGCCGCAAGAACGTACCTCACACCTGTGAGCGTGCAGGAAATTACAGACTCCTATGTGGGAAGTATTCAAGCCGCGCACAACGATATGATGAACGACAAGACAAGCAAGAGGGCAAAGGCCACTACTGAGTTTTTGCATCACGGTGACTACGAGTTGCGTAACTCACCTAAGCTAATGGATGAGCTTTTGAACCTCGTGAACTCTGACTATGTGTTCAAGGACGCTGAGATCAAAGCGAGCATCAAGGAGTGGGCAGAACACCATAAAGATATTAAGTCTATGGAAGGGAAGCAGCACACCATGCGGCTTATTGTCATGGAGCATGGCAAGATCAAAGTCACAACGCCGTTTGATCCCATGCATAGAACAAGCATTTTGGTTGACTTCACGGAGTACCCTGTGAAGGAGGCACTTCCTGTAGAAATACTTAGCAAGCTAGCGGTTCTGTTTGTCGTCGAAGAAGGTAGGTTTACACCTGATGTCGGCGTGCGGCTGAACGATGAGGTGCTGTGTGTTTACTAAAAAATATAATGCCGAACACACTGAAAAGCTAAGGCTAAACAGTGCTCTGGCTAAACATGTTACGCAACCGAACCATACCTCGTACCTTGTCTCCACCGAGGAGCCAATAAAAGTGCAATGTATTGGTGTAGGATGTGTTGACTCAATTGTACAAGAGGAGTACCGTAGCGTCAAAGACATGCCAAATTGGTTGCAGACCAAGATCGCGGTCTTGGCGGTTGCACCGGACGGTTACTCTATGGATGCCATAGGACATAAGATCTCAGAGACTATGTTCATGGTTGAAGCAGAATAAGAATGATGAGTGCGGGTTAATAGTGTCGGGTGAGTATTAGCGTCCGACCTTCCAACCCCGACAGGGTTAAATAACAGATGTGATGAAGTGCCGCCGCACGCCCTTTTTCATTACGGGGTTTCATACGGTGAATTGCATCGACTAATACGAATAGACCATCTAAGTCTGTGTTTTCTCCTTTGTTGACATGACTTGGAGGTAAGCGCTTGCCCGTCAGCGTGGTCGAAGGCGGGACTTTTATAACTTAGTGTGAATTACACTAAGTTTGATGCCAGTA
>Ga0098042_1001103_pt1 | contig 10350 bp, 20 predicted proteins | sample 9_EtaG_FD_75066 | JGI IMG/M metagenome (GOLD analysis project Ga0098042, IMG submission 75066) | Marine viral communities from the Subarctic Pacific Ocean - 9_ETSP_OMZ_AT15188 metaG | ecosystem: Environmental > Aquatic > Marine > Oceanic | place: Pacific Ocean | collected 2015-01-10
AATGCTTCCAAACATTGAGCCCTTAGACCTCGAACTTGCTGCTTTACGCTCAGCTTCGGCAAGCTTCTTTGCGGCTTCTGTATTTGCATAAGCACTTATGGCATCACCAGCGAAACGCATCTGTAACTGATTTTCTTTATCAGCTGCGAGACCAAGGGTATTAGTTCCGCCCATATCAATTTGAGGAGCTAATGGCATTACCATCGCCCCCGGCTGCTGGGTGGAACCGTAGTAAGCCTGCCCGCGCCGCAAGTTATTTCCACGGGTTGGGACCGAGAACTCGTTCGCTTCTAGAAGAAAATTATTTGGATCAAGTGAAAATGCCATTAGAAACGTCCGTAGCCTCCATAGGGCTGATTGAATAGCTGCATACTTGGGTTACCAAAAATATTATTACCTCCTGGTGTAAAGGGGGCGGCAAACGATCCTTGATACATACTGTCAAATCTCATGTCGGGGGGACTAGTAAACAGTCCACTGGAGTTGAAATCTGACATATTTCCGCCACCGCCGCCGCCGAACTTTCCACTCTCAATACCAGCGCTTCCGATACTCCCAAGAGCGCTCATCGCTCCTCCAAAGATTGCTGCGTTTCTATCTTGCCGACCGGCATATTCAATAGCTCTACCTCTTGCCTTTGCAGCATTAATTGCTGCCTTGCCTTTTAAAGACGTGCTACCAAGTCCCAATTCTCGCTCGAAGTCTCGGCCTGGTGCACCTCCCAATGCATTTAGCCCCAGACTTGAAGCGACGCGACCGAATCCTTGTGCAGCTGGTATAAACATAATTACTCGACTTCCTCAGATCCCATCTGACGTCTTATCGATTCTAAAACTTGCCCAGCAAGCGCTGTACCTGCAGTTGCAGCGATGCCGGATTTTAGGATCTCGCCGGTAATTACATTATCAATTTCATTGCGACGTTTTCGTGCAATATCACCTTTGACATTCAAATCATTCTTAAATCTTTGAGCACCACGCCGTGCACCAACGCCAGCACCAATGATTCCTGCAACAGCAGGTGCTAATGCCGTGCTGATCGGGATTGACTTGCCCATAAATGCTACCTCTGGTCCAAGGACTCCCTCGTCAGTCGCTTTTAGAACTCCCTGATTACTAAACAGATAATTCTTGTACTGCCGGTACTCCTCAGGCGAGACATCAGGGCGCTCTTTGACGAACTCGTCGTACGGAAGCAAACGTCCAGAGCGACCCAAGAAATAGCGAGTCAGCGCTTCACTTACCACATCGTCGGTCTGCCGGGGATCCTCTTCGCTTGGGACTGCGGCTTTAAAGCCGGGCGCTCGGCCATATTGGCCCATGCCCATGCTGATGCCTAGAACGGCTGGCAATGTTGCAGCCATGCGCAAAGGTGCGGCTTCGATCAGGGGCTGCACAGTTTTGCCCGCGCCGGTGGCGATGGCCTGCTGAGTAGCAACCTGAGTCAGGGCCTGTGGTGCGTTAATAAACCACCAGATATTCCGCATGCCATCACCGGCAATATCAGCGGCGATAGTCCCCAACACTGCACCAGTAGCCTCTCGCGCACCTTCCGCATCGCGGATCATGTAGGTGTCGTAAAAAGCCTTTTGATCGGCGCCGCTTTTATCTTCCTTGCGAAGACGCTCGATCTCCTTCAAGCGATCCGGTGATGCGAGTGCTGCTTTGATTTGCGCAATAATGTTCGAACGGTTGGCCATCGCCTTGAGAGGCGACTCCACGAAACCCGGCTGAGCTTGGGTGCCAATTTTGGAGCGAAGTCCACGACTGAAACCTTCCCGAAAACCGCTCATCGTTACTTCAGCAAGAGGCCACTACCGAGCAGCGCCTGGATCAAGGCCTGCTCACGTTCTTGGAGTTGTCCTTGCATCTCCGCCTGCTGTTGCTCCTGCGCCTCGAGCGCTGCTCGCTGGTAAACGTCTTCCATAACTGGACGAGGAGAAATCATGTTCAACGGTCCAGCCGCAATATCTCCGAATGTCATCGCCGATCCAATCTTTGCTCTGTCGGCAGCGTTCATCGCAGCGAATCGCTTGCCAACCATTGCTCGACCCAGGCCAGCACCACCTAATTGACCGAGAATTGAAGCGCCAAGACCAATTGCCAGGTCTTCTCCAGCGAGCTTTGCTCGATCCTCTTTACTGGTTCCCTCTGGAGCTATCGCGGCATTAGCAGCAGCAAACAGAAGATCTGGCCCGAAGCGTAAAGCAGCCTCAGTACCGGTTTTAGGTACCAATAATCCCAGGTATTTGGCGATTTTCGGCGCCGCCTGCGTTGCGAAACGGATCATTTATCTATTGAGCGGGTGGCATTGGGGGTGGAATTGGCGAGAACAAGCCGTTTGTGTACTGGCTCATGAACAACTGAAGGTTGTTTTGCGCTTGAACGTTCTCTTTATTGTTTGACATTTCGCCAAACACGCCTTCAACGCCCAGTCCCTTGAAGACGTCACCAGCAAAACGCTGTTTTCCGAACTCAGGTCCTGGATATTTAGCGGCAGAGCCCTGGTCGTAGCCAAAACTTGCAGGTGTTTCACCACGCTCACGCGCATTCTCTTTGCCTTGGGCCAACGATCGACCCAAGGATCCGGTTTCATACGAATCCAGGGAAAATGCCACGCAATAACCCACTACTTAGGGCTATATTAGCCAGTCCTAGTTTGCAATTATGTTCTTGTAGAAGTTTGCCTTTTTAACCATCTTCGACGAGAACTCGTCTTTGTTGGAAAGAACGTGATTCGCAAATTTTTTACGGCCTTCTTTACTGTCTGCGTACCCGGCTTTAGTCGCAGCAGTCTTGAAAGTGCCCCCCGTACCGCCTTTACTAGCGGGTTTGGACATCTTCTTGAAGGCCTTTGCCAGCGATTTAGCTTTTTTGCGTGAATCGTCTGCCATCTGCGCAAGAGCTTACTTCTTTTTGTTCTTGTTTTTGAAGTGCTCGAGCAGCTCCTTCGGCATCTTGCCGTCCTTGCGCTCCGATTTACCCTCATCGGAGCCATCTTTCATGTATTTGCCGGCCTTATCTTTGGCCTTTGATGCAGATTTTTGATTCATCGTCCGAGCATACGTGCTTTGAATTGTGAAAGGAACTGCATTGCTGCATTCCGGGAGGTCTGACTGCCTGCAAGACCACGTTCAACATTCTGGCGAGCCTGATCATTGAGTTGATTCAGAACATCCCGCTGCGATTCGACGTCTAATTGGGGTGCAGGGGCATTTACGGGTGAATTATTGGTGGCATTGATTGCAGAATTTTGCGGGCGAGCAGAGCTTTGCTGCTGCACCGTGACTTTTTCCGCCAACTCCTTTAGATCGCCGCCGACCAGATTTCTGTAGAAGTCCATATCACTGGCGTCAGTTACCAGTCCAGCCTGTGAAACTTCTGAAATAGGCGCATCTGCCATTGATTTGATGGTGTTCATCAGGTTCAACGCAGGGTTGTTGACCTTTGTGCTGCCGAATTTATCTGTTGTAGTGGCTGGGGTCGTCATGTTATCTGGGTCCGATGACGCTTCCAGCAGTCTTTGCTGTAATCGGAACATGTCAGGGTCCTGCAAGCGCTGATTTACCACGGGTGCACCGCCCATGACTTGCTCGAGGATCTTGTTCACTGCTTCAAGCGACTCCGGGGTCTGCCTTCCACGACTTTGAACCCGATAGCTAGTAGTCTCACCGCCCGGATCTACTGCGTATTTATATAAGACGAGGTCAGGGTTGCTTGGATCTATAAACTCATTGGGCCTTCCGGTTGGCTCCAGGGTTCTTGGATCGCGGCTCACAAAACTTGTTCGCCCTTCCGTAAGTGCTTTGTTAATTGCCATTGCAACCGTTTTCCCATCAGCACCGTCCCCAGAATTCATAGGGGCTCTGGGATTTAAAAGGGCGAGCTCTACGGCACGCGGATCAAACTTCAACCTGCCTTGATACGGGACGGTTGGAGACTGAACACCCTCTACGCCACTCTTTGTCCGGAATTGCTCTGTCCTCTTAGCAATAAGCATTGGAATTAACGTTTCATCTTTGAAACGCCCGCCAGAACTACTTCTCGGCGAATAGTCTTCGTTGTCCCTGTTTTGCGGAAGCTCAGCATCAGGAACGTCACGCAGCAGCACATCCTTATTAATGGCTTGATTTGCTGCCTTGATCGGATCGCCCATGCTGCCTTTGGCCGCCAGCTCACCCTTAGCTGCAAAGCGCTCGGCCATGGCCTGGTCAATAGGCTCACCGCGCTGAATCATTTCTGCAAAGCCAATCGCCTCAGTCGGCGACAGTCCGAACATGGGATCCATGAACTGCTGAGCGATTTTCGCTGTTTCCGGCGAAATCGGACGTCCAATGGCCTGACTAATCATCGCATCAGGAGCAATATCAGATTCGATCAGTTGCTGTCGGATGACTTCATTTCGAAGGGCTCGTTTTCGTTCGCCACGCGTTCCATAGCCAACTTTTGTGCCGCCTTGGCTTAGTTGACGCATGTATTGAGCGTTTACAGGTGGCAAACCCGCGACATTTTGCGGTTCTGGGCGCGGACCACGCGTATGCCGAGCCATAAATTCTTCAGGGGTATTTCCGTAAGCCACTGATACTTTTGCTATCTATTTGCCCAGTCTAAGAATTCTGTTTTTTGCGTAATTTCGCTCGTGTGTGTAGTGAACAAAAATAATTTTCAGAATTTTTGACGGGAACTAATACCTAGGAAGTTCGTTGTTCACTATTTAGGTTGGCCTCGCGGGACAGGCCCAGTTTTTGTTGCGCCGCGCGGTATACATCAAACACCCCCCGCAGGCCCGCATCGCGCTCAAACAAAAAAAAGATTGCGCCGCAACGCGAGTGCGCGCTGTTAAACCACGCGTCGCGTATGTTAATTCGTTGTTACTTACGCGCAGCAATCGCTCGCGTTCGATTCATTTGAACGCATCGTTCCGCATCGCGCCCTGCGTATTCACTTCGCACTCGCTCTCAACGCGCTGCGCTCGCTTCCATCGCAACGCTCCGCGGCCGCGGCTTAGACAACAACAGTTGTCCCGCGCGTGTGCGCGTACACGACGTGTTCCTCTCGCGCCTCTCCGCGTCTGCGTCTCTGGGGGTTAATTACTCTGAGTTCTGCCACATTGCGCCCCTGATTCACACTCAGCAGCTGCAATCGTGCCCGGATATCCCCTCTATTTTTGTTTGTGCCGCGTGCCCGTTTCGCGGTGGGGTCCATCAGTAGTACAAGCATCTGATGTTAAATCGCGCCGCCGCGTCATCAATTCAACACATGGGTGTTCAATAACAACAGTGCATTGAGATGCCTACTGCGTTGACAACCACTAAAGAAGTTTGCGTAATGCGCAAATTCCCTAGCGTCAATCCCGACCAATCCGAGCTGTTCGATACCGAATCGCTCAGGGTTTCCGGCCTGATGCCACTATTCTCTGTCAAGTTCACAATCGTGAACGATACAGGCAAATGGATGGGTGAACTCAAGCCTTCGCTTGATGACACCTATATCAACTGGGAAGGCGACAACACCCACTTCCCGTGGGCTGAGCTTGATCTTCTCAATGAGCAAAATCAAGGTTTCGACCCCGATGATTTCGGCGGCGAAATGGAAGCTGATCGCCATAACGCCAGAAAGATTGCCGAAAGGCTCAAAGCCTCTGGCTTCGTTGTGGCCAGCTACAAGAGGGAACAGGAATGACCTGCCCATATATCCCCTCACTGGCTCCAGCTGGTGGGGGGCTTTTTTAGTGCACACATACAACAGTGCATTCAAATGAACATCTTCGCTGTAAGCGCACTCGGAACCCTGGCCACCGCGTTCATTCTCATCCCGAACGCATTCATCACCAGGCTCGACGCAGACACCGCGGTTCAATGCGCATCACACGCGTGGCCCGCGGAACTGCACGAGACCCACATCAAATGGTGCAACCACAATGGTTACATCACGCGCTGATTTCCATGCTCTTAATTACTTCCAATCACGCAGAAGAAATCCGAGCATCATTGCTTGACCGCGCTGAAAAGCTCGATCAGGCCTTAAAGCTTGTGACGTTCATGAAGGAATGGGCTGACAACGTCAACTCTGAGTTCATCTACGAGAACGAGGTCTATGCCGAAGACCCAGACGACTTCATTGCTACTGGCGAATTCGCCAATGCTTGCGAGCTCTCTCACTTTGATTGCGTCCTTCGATCGCTTTCCAAGCTTCAAAAAGAACTTGATCGTCAGGTAAACAGCTACAACAAGCGCGTTGACCAACAACGCAAGTACCTAGCGAGTCTGTCTGATGCGACATAGCTCAGACCACATACCCCTCGAGCCTCGTCCCCGGACGGGGCTTTTTTAGTGCACCAAATCAACGGTGCATTCGTTCTTTCTCATCTCAAACATGTCCGACACCCAACTTCAGCGACTTGTGAGAAAAGCCAAAGGACTCATCGGCTCTGCGCAGCAAGCACACCTTGATGCATTCAGGGACATGATCCTCGATGGCTACATCCTCAACCCGCTGCAAATCAATTGGCTGATTGAACTTGATCAGCACGTAACAGAATTACACGAGCAAAGAGGTATACAGCTCTCAATGCTCTGACTCAATGCCCTACCGCAAGGTGGGGCTTTTTTAGTGCACCAACTCAACGGTGCATTTGTTCTTTCTGACGAATTTCTCATGGCAAACGCCACTTCCACTAAACCTTTTGCCGAGCAGCAGGCCATTCCTGGTACTGAGACTCCGGCAACTCCTCCTACTCTTCCCGGCCTTTCTGGAATCTTCTTTGTTCCTAAAAGCATGGACGAGATGATTCCGCGCAAAGACGGCAGCGAGTTCGCGGCTGTACGCGTGCACCAAGAAGGCAGTGACAAGCGTTATTGCAAGTTTTCTGTCCAATTTACTTGCAAGAAGGATGGCGTCAAAAACTACGACCGCAGCAAGTTCTACATGCAGTTGGTCGCCTTCGAAGACATGATTGACCAGGCCATCGCAGTAATCCAAGGCCCCGGCAACCTCGCCGAGATCACTGCTCAGTATCGCGGCAAAGACAAAGACGGCTACGACTTTTTTGCCATCAAATCTATCCGCACTCACGAAACCAAGGCCAAAGCCTGACCCATTGCCCCTGCTCAGATTTCTTCTGGGTGGGGGCTTTTTAATTGATCCATTTATCAGTGCATTTCCATGGCCGCTAGACCAGTTATTGCAACCGATTTGGTACGTGAACAATTGCTCGAGCTGTTGAACGACAGCGACAAGCACTTTGCAGCAGAAGTCAATGACTTCGCCAAAAACCTTCAACTCGTTCACGACGAAGAATCCGAAAGCCAGCGAAGCCTCGAGCAACGCAACTTCGGATACACCTCCTATGACCCAGATCAAATCTGGTCTCACCAGATCAACGAATGTCCTACTGAGGTTTACGAACCTACGAACAGTGACTGGTTGTCGCAAGACGAACCAGAAGACAACATCCCGTTCTGATTACTGCCCTGTCTGACTTCGGTTAGGCAGGGCTTTTTTAGTGCGCTTATTCAACAGCGCACAGTTCTTTATCTAGCTTTTAATCATGACCATTGCAATTTCTCCTGTGATCAACAACGAGATCACACTCAAAGACGTCGAGAACTATCTCGCCAAAGCTTTCTACTGGACGGCAGTTGTCGTCCTCTTCTATGTCCGCTTGTTCACCATGGCAGAACGCTTTCTTACCAAGAACGTTCCTCTCATCATCAGCTTCTGCCGTGACCTGGTCGACATCCTCAACCCAGATCAACCACCAGCGAATGACGCTCAACTGATTCAGTTGCAGCAAAAGTCTCAGTAATTCGCGCCAGCCCCGACAGGGGCTTTTTTATTGCCCACCCATAACCATGACGGCCTGATCAATGTCCGAAGTCATTCAAGAAGGCGTGATCCGAACACGCCCCAACGTCGTCGATGAGCAAGGAGTCCTCTCCACCATCCGACGAATGCTTTACGAGGTCGAGATAGGTCGCTCACCAAAGAGTGCAATCGATCTAATCGAATACACCATCAATCTCTATCGCAATCCCATCTCCTGATCACCATGGGCACACGTTCAGCTATCGGCTACAAACTTTCATCAGGCCGCATCAAAGCGGTCTACTGCCACTGGGATGGCTATCCCAAGCACCACCTCCCAATTCTGATCGAGCACTACAACACGCTCAAGAAGGCAAAGGTACTCATCAAGCCAGGTTCTATGTCTTCGCTTAGAACCAGAGAGACCTGGGACTGCGGACCTTTACTCAAATACAACGAGACCTATCTCAAGGACTCCGAAGGCCTGTTGATGTACCAAAACGACAGGGAGCCGCAGCCCTTGTACCACCACGAACGTGGCAATGGTCCCTGGAATTCAACTAACTCCGACTACGGCGACCCACCACATGTGAACGCATCAATCAAAGCTGCCATCAACTGGTGGCGCGGCTCTTGTTGCGAGCACATGTACATCTTTGAGGCCGACGTCGGTTGGATTCACTACGACCTCAACAAGCCTGAGCCCAAGCCCAAGCCCAAGTTCACCAAGACCCAAGAACTTCTTTCCTCGCTTCTCTAATAGATCTATGAAACATTTCAAAGTCGCCTACGAGCAGCGTCTCTGGGTTGATGGCCACGGCTACTCAACCAGCAGGCGCTTTCAAGATCTATACGCCAAAGACATGGACCACGCCTTGGGTAAGTGGTCAGTCATGCAACTTGACAATCAATCACTGCTCTGCATTACGGAACAACCATGAAACTATTTGTTGACCTATCTCAAGAAGAAGAGCAAGGCTTCCGGCAATGGGCCAGAGAAAACTACACGGCTTTCACTCCCGTCGACGGTCTCTGGCATCCCGTCATTCAAGACGAATGCCGCCTCATTAATTCATCAACTGAACTGAAGTACCAAGACGAGGCTGAGTACGAAGCAGAAGTTGCGAACCTTTTCATGACCTACGACTGCGAGAACCCTGCCGACCTCAAGATCATCAAACGCAAACTCAAGGAGCTCAACTAACCATGCCTAACTGGTGCAGCAACCGAGTGACATTCACCTCGGAAAATCACGACACGATTGACTCCATTCGTGGCGCATTTGACTCAGACGAACCGTTCAACGTCCTCAGACCTGAACCCGACTGGCGTCAAACCCCTAACGAAAAAGGCTGGCTACCTGGCCCTCTCTACAAAGGTAATTGTGTCACCTATTTCCCTGACGGCACAGTTGACGATCGCTGGTACCACTGGCGACTCAACCATTGGGGCGTCAAATGGGATATCGGCAACGAAGTTAGCTGCGATGAGGACAGCGATGACATGGTTGAGTACGAGTTCTTGACTCCTTGGGGTCCACCCGACGAGCTCAAGCTCTACCTAGAGGACAAGTACGAAGACCTCGACATCACTTGGTTCTACGACGAACCAGGGATGTGTTTCTCTGGGTACCTCTAACAGGAGACTCATGAGTCCAATCCGTAACCCATCATTTCTACTGTCACTATGAAGAGCATGCTGAAGTCACCAGAAGAAGCCCTCACCATGGCTCTAGCCCTGGCTATCGCGGCTCCAACCGAAGAGAAGGCAGAGATGTGCGTTTTGCACGCAGATCAGCTTGCTGCTGGCATGTCCAAAGAACAGGTCGAGGCATGCAAGGCAGCAGCAAAAGTACTGGCTGATGACATTCGTGGAGGCGATCAATGAAGACTGTCACTAGCCGCACCAGAGCTCCACGCCAGGGCAAGCTCGTCTACTGCCCGAACTGCGGAGTCCAGGCTCGGTTCGTGCACTTTTCCTGGAGTGCAGTTATCTGCCAGCAATGCGAAACCAAAGTCGAGAAACTTGAGTGGCTTCTCGAAGATCCCAAGATCGAGCACGACCGGGCCTTCATGGTTCTGGTCAACGATCGAAACTGGGATGACTCGATCTACAAGTTCAATGAGCACCTGGCCGTGAACTACGGCTACTTCCTGGACTGGGCGGACTCCAGCGGTTCACGCTCTGTCCACGTCTACAGGCCCTTCAAGTCGGATGATCCTGATGAGCAGATCGACTTACCGCACTGGGCGTTCGAAGAATTTCAGGCCTGGTTTCAACAGCGTCATGGCAAAACGCCCGAAGAAGCAGGCATGAAACTGCTTCGACGCATGGAAGACCCAGGCCCTGGCATCATCTTCCCTGAAGACATCGAGATGCTCAAGAAGATCAAGGCCATGGAGGAAGACTCATGACCTATCTCCAACTTCTTCAAGCCTCTCTTTTAGAGCCCGAAGGCGACTTATGAATCCTCTTCTCTGCACAACGGTCGCCTGCCTGCAACTTGCTTACGGCCCATCAACCGTTCGGCAAGCAGAGCAGTACA
>Ga0098042_1001108_pt1 | contig 10325 bp, 26 predicted proteins | sample 9_EtaG_FD_75066 | JGI IMG/M metagenome (GOLD analysis project Ga0098042, IMG submission 75066) | Marine viral communities from the Subarctic Pacific Ocean - 9_ETSP_OMZ_AT15188 metaG | ecosystem: Environmental > Aquatic > Marine > Oceanic | place: Pacific Ocean | collected 2015-01-10
GGGTACAAGCATATCAGTTGTTATTAAAAGAAATGAGTAAAGAACAACCTATAAAAGAAAACGTAAAAAAGTAGAAGGGATACTTACAAAAGAGTGTCCTGTTTGTGGTGCAAGTTTTAATACGATGGAGCAGAGGCGTATATATTGTTCTGGAGCGTGTAGAACCAAATCTTGCAGATCTAATTCTATTCGCTAGGTTTACTTATCATCTGACGGTTTATAAGTCCTAAAGTGACGTATAAAGGCGAAAGAGTTAAAATTATTAATAAAACAAGCACTGAAGTAAATGAAAGTGCTTTCATTACAGCAAATTTAAACATTATTAAATGGATGATATTTACTTACCAAACTTACCAAAGACTGAATTTATTCTCAATCCACCTAAAACAATTTTTTATCCACCTGTAGTGGAAGAACCTTTTTTAGATCCTTTGTTACTCCCAAGTCTGGAACAAGTTGAGTCGGGTTTGGAAGAAGAGAAGGAAGATACTTCTTCAGAAGAAAAGGAGCAAGGCGAGGAAGTAACAGGTATAAAGCCAGAAGTGATCCCACTGAACCTGCCAAAAAACTTAGAAAATACTTCAAATGTAGAAACTATAGGTACTTTCAATATACCTTTTTTTGGTGAATTTCCAATACCAGCACCAGAGGTCATTGCTAGTTCAGTCGTGGCGGCTGGAACAGCTTCAGTTGTCACAGTGGCGGGTGGTATTGCTGCACAGGCTGTAGTTGCTCAACTTAAAAAAATATTTAAAAAAATAATTACTAAGGTTTTGAAGAAGGAGGTTGCTTCTCTGAAGAAAAAATCTGAGGATTAGCTTTTACATAACTTCTTATATTTATTACATCACTACAAAGACCAGCAAATTTTGATTTAGGATTTATCATATATCCGCTTGCGTGGAGTTGTGAACACTTTAAAACTCTCACTAATTGCTTATCATGGACTTGCTTGTTTAGTTCTTCTTTGGCTAAGTCTAGTTTTACTTTTGCTAAATCAGTACAGATTTTATTATTAGCTCCTAAAGGAATCATAAAAGATATTTGACCACCCCATCCCTCGTTTATGCTGTATGTTTCTTCACCTTGAGCATCATTACCAGTATAAAAAGGTGTAATGCTCATACTGGGTTGTGAACAAACTAAATTTCCAAATTGATTTTTGCTTGTAGCACCTTGATTTATATTCATATTCTGGTTGATAATACTTGAATTACCAACAGCATTGGGAGAAGCTATAACGTCAGTCTCACCCTCTGCTAATACTGGGCTACTGACTAAAGACGCTGAGAGAAGTGATAACGCTAGTAGTTGTGATCGAGTCATTCTGTGTAATCTTTTCTATCATTTGGCTTGCTGCTCTTGTTGTAACAGACAAAGACCAATCAGAAGTAACGGTTTTTGGAGTAAACACTGCATCTGCATGAGCTATTCCACCGCTAGAAGCACTCGTAACCTCTATGTTAGAACCTTCCCAAGTGTTGATAGCTGCCCCATATTTTTCAGTCACTATTGAGCGAGTGATAGTCTGAGTTGTATTTTCTGTACGGTTGCTACTGCCTGTAGTCCAAGTTGGAGTACCATTTGCAAATACTGGACTTGATAAAAACAAACTTAGTAATAATAGCTTTTTCATTTTTTTGTGGGATCAACTTTGATTACGTCAGGTTTTGTTGTGACGATCTCAAGGGGTTGTTTTATTATTATAGTTTGAGTACCACCTGTAGAGTTACCAATAGTACCATTTTCATCTTCTTTCTTTTTCTTTTTAGCTCCCTGTGCTGCATTAACAGAAATACCTAGTCCTCCTAATATGTTTCCTAAAAGTCCAGCAGCAAATGTACTGTCCACTCTTGGCTGATCTGGTATTTCCATTCCAAATAACTTATTGGGAAGTTTTACATATCCAAGAGACAAAACCAATAAACACCAAGTCAAAATAAATGCCTGTGCAACAGTTGAGACCAAAAAAGTAATTTTTTCCTGATAGTCAGGCTTATCATCATCTAATTGTTGTTTTTTTTGCTCTTTTTCGGCTGTTTTATCTGCCATAATCTAGTTTTATTAGCAATAATAGGCATAATTACAGATTAAAGCAATGACAGAGGTACAAGCCGCATTAATAGGAGCAGCAGTTACAGCTTTGGCTATGACTTTATCTAATATGAGTAACCGCAGAGAAAAAACAATTATTGATATATACAACAGATTAAATAAGTTATCACAGGCGGTAAGCAGGTTAGAAGGCAAGATCCAGTAATCTTTGGTATGTTTGAAAAAGAAATCACAAAGTTATGTCTAAATTTCTAATCAATCTATTTATTAGGTTCGGCAAGTCGCAGAGTCTACGCAAAGCGTGTTTATCACTCTTACAAGACCTAGCAGCCAAATCAGATAATGACATTGATGATGCCATAGTCAAGATGATTGAAGAAAAGCTCTTTCCAGTTAAATAATGGATATTATCAAGGCTTTGACATCTACTTACAGCCTTGAGGGTGAGTTTGAAGTGCAAAAGTCTATTCAGTTTATTGAGAAACTAAAGGACATTGAACTGCTAAAGCCTTATTCAATAAAGCTACTTAAAACAAACGCAAAGCAAGCTCATTTTGTAAGCACTTCACTTGATCTTATAGCCACACAACAAGCTTATATATTTAAGTTAGAAAAACGACTAAGCAAGAAAAAAGCGACCTTTTGGGATCGCTTTAGATATATAATATTTGGGAAGAAATAGAGGTCTTACAGACTTTTTATCGCTTACTTGTTGAGTTTTTGGGGAATATTAGACCCTTTGCCCCTCAACAGTCCTCAAAGGGAACTCATAAAATTCTACAAAGTTGTTGCGTCAGGCTATAGGGCAATCTACCTCAAAATTGTAAAAGAGCAGCTTGTGACCATAACTCTGAAAAGGTCGTCATGCCTCCTAGTTATGGAACTAAATCTTTTTCTGTAATATCAAACCATGTTGCGGACTCAATGACCTTTCCAGTTTCATGATCTGTTCTTGTTGTTTCACAAAACTCATAGGTTCTTTCAGATTCTGGGTGATAAAAAATCTGACCTACATAAGGATTGTTTGGAAAAGTTACTAAGTACATAATCAAAAAGGGGGTTCATCTTCAAAAGCAGAAACCTTTGGTGGTTCATTTGTAGAGCCAGTTAACTCAGCTTGATTAGCTGGGACATCTACAGTAGCCTCAGATGCTTCCAATTTTACTTTTTTAGGGTTTATAGTGCCATAAGCACCATATTCATCTGAGTCGAAAGTGCCGACCTTTCCATTGCCATAGATATAAATACCTTCAACTTCTTCTCTTTCACCTGTTCGCATATCATATACTTTTCCAGTTTTATGATATTTTTTTTGTTCTACCATGTTCATTACATGAGTAACAAATTCTGTAGCAGATTCTAAAGGAACAAATAAACGTAATTTTTTAGGGTATTTTTCTTTACCTTCATATTTGTTATCCTGTACAGAAAAATTTACAGGGATAGGTAAAGCTGGTTCAAAAGGTTCGTAAGCCATAATAATTAAAAAGGTTTAATAGGTGTAATGCCGTTTGCTTCTTCCCAAGCAAGTACTTTATGTAATTCATAACGTACTCTGGGATCTCCATAAATAGCTTCAAGTTTAGAAAGTTCGTAGAACTCAGGGCCATACCCTTTGTATCTCCACTTTCTGATTGTTTGAGGAGTTTTGCCATATCTTGAGGCTAGTTGCTCTGTTGTGAAAAACTGGCTCTCAGCTACTGTCATGTTTTGATTACCTCTTTTCTAGTTTTGATAAGGTCGCAAAGATCGTTGTAATCGTTTTGCGGTATTTGCCCATTAGTGTAACGGACTTCCAAAGACTCAGCACATTTATCTAGTCTTTGTCTGGTACTAGCTTTTAAAATTGCATCTTTAGCAGCGACAGAAAGATTTTGAACTGGGTGGGCTGATCTGTCTTTGGCTGGTTCTGATCCAATTTCTTTACTTACAATCTCATTTCCTGTCCAAAGTTCGGAGCCAAGAGAGAAAGTAAAAGCTGCACAAGCACATAAAGCTCTGCGGTGAGAATCAGAAATATCTCTTGATGAAATCTTTTCCCATTTAACAGGATTGTTTCTATAATCCATTATTGGATAAGGGAAAGAACTTGTTTTGTTGCCTTTTGGATCTGTAAAATAACCCATTAAAAAGCCTGTTTCGTCAGGTGCTTTCCATACGGCAAGATTTGACAGAGGGTTTGTAGGCGATTCTGGAGGGAGTTCTAAATGAAAATCCCAGCCTTTTGCGTGTTCATGGAGGTAATTAGCGATTTTTGCCCATGAAACATATTTATAATTGCCTTTGAGGTAAATGTCCTCTGGCTGAATAATTCCTGTAAGTAGTGGTCTAGTCATGGTGTTAATTAAAGCCATTTAGGGGGTGTAAGTGTTTTGATGCCCTCTGGAGCTTGATCGGTATATCCAGCCCAGATGCCTGACTCTTGGGCGGCTTTGATGTCAGACAAGGTTTGTTCTTGAAGCTCATATCCACGCTCAATAAAATGAGGTGACAATTCATAAATACCTACTGAGTAAGGAAATACCTTTTCAACAGCCACAAATATGAACCGCTTTTGGCCTGTACCTTGTAAGTAGTGACTAGCCTGTAAATGATACTTAAAATTAACAATAGTTCTAGTAAATACATCTGGTGATGCACCGCCTTCGCCTGTGGTCTTGAGATCAATAACCATATCATCAATCACATAATCACAACGGCATTTGCATTGCAAACCTGTTTCCCTATGCTTCCACCAGTAGGATTGTTCTGCTAATCCTCTAGTATCTCTCAAAGTATCTGAAATAATGTATTTATTAGCAAATTCGTTATTACAAAGAGCCTTATAAATACCAGTAAGAGTATCCATTTCTGGAGTTGTAAAAGTTTCAATGCCTTTTTCTTGCAAAGCTAATGCTGTTGCTTTACCCGCTTTTGTTCTTTTGTCATCAAGTAAGGCATAAGAACCTTGAAAAAGTTGAGGTTCTAAACAGTACTTATGACACATAGATCCAAATTTCATTGCTGGTGTTGCAATTCTAGGAGGATTGTTTTTGCCAAACTTATAGGTTTGAAAAGCCTGTAAGCCATGATCTATGGCATATTTCAAGTCAGAAGCAGCAAAAGCTCCATCTGATCTATACACTTGTTCGTCAATATCAACTGACGCAATGTGTGGTGTCGTGTTGTTTAAAGATTCCATTCTGTTAATATATTGGTGTCCTGTGGTGTTAGGACAAATGGGTGGAGTACTGGTAGAGATCAGGGGTGGTCTTTACCAGTATTTTTTTGTTCTAATTTTTTAACCCTGTCTGTAAGCTCAAGCATTGCCTGTGCCATAGGATCAAGTTTCTGAACAATCTGACGTAATTCCATAATTGAATTAGTCGTTAGTTTCAAAGTTTCATGGACTTCACTTTGAAGCTCTTGGTTCTTTACAGTTGCTTCACTTGCTTTAAGATGAAGTTTCTTCCATTGGTCATGCCAAAAAGAAAGTTCTTTATAACCTTTTTCAAGATCAGCAAGCCTTTGCTTTATGCGTGTCATTTCAAAAGTCATTTCTGAAGCTCCTTACAAGCGAGTTCAATACCAGCATTACAATCTGCAACTGTCATGTCGTATAAAGTTCCAGTAAGGGTTGTATAAAACAACCCCATGCCAGCGAGTAAAAGGAAAAAGTTTTGCATTAATACCACCTCTCTGCCCAACTAAACTCAACACCTAGTTTTTCTAACTTCTCAATTGTTCGTCTAGCTGCTGCTGCAACCTTACCGCCATACTGATTACTATGATCGTATGCCCTGTCCATTGTGCTACCAGATAAGCAATCATCCAAAACCATTTTGTCGATCTTATCTAGCTCTGGTAATGTTTTGTACTTTTGAAGATGAGTATAAAGTTTGTGACAGCTATCCTCAACAGCTTGTTCTGGATAAACTTCACGTTCAACAGTTCGACCATCTTTTTCTGTTGAATACTCAATAATGATGTCTTTTGTTCTATTGCGATCACCATAAACCTTGATGAGGTAATCTTCGTAAAAGTCGCATGAACATTCGACAATACACTCTTCGGGTCTGTCTGTAATAATCTCTACTTCGAGATTAGTAAACTTTGTTTGGGTCATTTAAAATACCTTGCGAAAGAACGGCCTCTCAGCCATACATTAATATTATATTACCTTTGTTTACCTGTCAATACCTATAAGATATTGTTACAGATTCAAAACATATAAAGGTAATTAGAGGTAAAAGATTGACATATATATTTAATACATATATATTAAGTACATGAGGTCGAGAGATCGGCTGATTATTCAAACTTCGCAAAGGATTCAAATGACTGACACTCAAGCAATCAGCAACTACACTCAAGAGTTATGCAACACTCTTAACGACAACAACACAAATACAGAAATTAAATACATCTTTGACTGGGGTACTAAGTTTCACAGAGTTGCAATGTATCAAGACAACCATGACAATTCATATAGACAAGTTGCTGCAAATGACAGGGTATTTTGTTTTGTAGATCAAGAAACTGGTGATGTATTTGCACCAAAAGGCTGGAACAGAAGAGCAAAAGGAGTTCGCTTCAACTTATTAGATGAGGCATCAAGAACAGCTTTATTCACAAAGAGAGAGGTTTAATCCTTTCTCTTTTCTTTTTATTAACTTCGCAAATTATTCAAATGAAAAAACTTATTAAAAGCAAAACTCCTAGAAGCTGGAAAGAAGCTGAAGCTCACCCTGCTATAGATGAAATTGTAGAAGAGGAGCATGATGGGGAAACAAAATATTATGTTTGTATTCCTTTGAATGTTTACAACCCGATTACCGAAGCAATGGGAGGAGGGTTCTTTGTTCACAGTTTTAGAGAACTTCAATACTCAATAGAGTGGTGGAAGTATTAATGCTTCACCTATCAGCCCCACCTCAACTGGTGGGGTCTTTATTCACCTATCACCCAAAAAAAACAATGACACCAGATCAAAGACTAAAACTTGCTCAAGCACTTATCACAGAGGCTGTTGTTTGTTCAGACAAGAACGACATTGACGAAGCAAGACATCTTACACAGCTTGCCGTAAGGCATGAGTTTAAAGATGAAATGGAACGCATCATCAAAGGTGATGTCGAATTATTCAAGATGACTTTTAAGAAGATGTATTCACAAAACATCAAAGAAAAAATTGTCGCAAGAGTCATGCTTGATATGCTCATAGAAGATAAGGACTTTCAAAAAACATTCAGAGATAAATACATTCATGTAAGCCATGAACTTTGGATCTTTGAAAAGCAACAGGAGTGGAAATACAATGGATAAAAAAAGGCTCAAGGTGACTCAGGACAAACTTGAATATCAGTTCAAAAAGGCTTTTCTGGAGCAAGAGTCAGAGAAATATGTGGACTATCTTTGTGAGCCTAGAACTAAACCAGAAGTCTATGCAGCTATTGAAAAGATTGCATTGCTGCACCTTGAGATCAAAAATTGTGATGACATTATTTATACCGCAAATATTCCAGAATTTGATGATCCTTTGTTTTAAGAGTTAATATCTAAATGTAAGAGATTGCCCATGCTTCGCTACCCCAAACGATACATGAACATCTTTCTCAACATAAAAGCTGAAGATGCTGTAAGGCTCAGACAGTTTTTAAAAAAGAATCCATCAATCACAGGATCTGGAATTGCAAGGGAGCATTTAGATGCTGGTATTATCTCCAGAGTTGTTTATTCTCTTGAACACGCTTTAAATGAATTATGAAAGTCGGGTAGCCTGATGACTTTTGCAAAGCAAGTCTGAAAGCCATACAACACCTATCGTGAGATTTAGGAAAGGCAGGGGAGCAAGCGAAGTGCTTATCCATCACCCGACTACTTATTAATAAATATTAAATACTTGACAAGTTTGTATATATGATATATATTTATTTATAGATACAACTTCGATACATGACTGACCTTCAAATTGCTAAAACAAACTACGAACTAGCTATTCAAATCTTTGCTAACAATCCAACAGATGAAAATGCTAGGTTCTTTAGGTTACAGCAAACAATTTATGACCATGTTAATTATGGCAAGATGACTCTTGCTAAAGCTAACAAGACTGAAAAACAATACTATCGCACAGATACTTTTTATACAGTTGCTTAAGGGGCTAACACCCCTTTTTTTTTGCCTATTCGCAGAGAGTATATTTTGCTTTTATATCTTCAACAATCATTTCTGGATATTGAATAGTATGCCAGATATGACCACATTCATAACATTCTCTACGTCTGACAATAACGTGTTTAGAATTGCGGTCTGATCTTCTTACTTTTTGATCTGTGTATTCTTGGCACTTAGGACAAGCTACCCATGAAATTCTTTTCATTGATTGTTCTTATTTTTATGTTTGCACCAGTTTCAGATTCTGTTTCGCAATACTTTTTGACAGCGTGTAAACTTACAACTTGGCTATCGTCAGCAAATGCGGATTTAGTTAGACTATCCAATAATGCTCTGCAATGTTTGTCCAGATCACCCTTGTTTTTGTTGGTGATATACACAGGGGCTGATTGACGAATCATGCCGTTAGGGAGATAGTGAAGCTTCGGACGTTTGAACCAGAACACCACCTCAACCTCAACTGGTTCTTCGATTATATCGTCCACTATCAACTTTGCTCTTAAATTCACCTGTTCACGCCATGACTTCAGACGCTTACTTGTTTCAATCATTATTCCATTACCAACGTGTTTTTTGCTTCCCTGTGGAGCAGATTCCATGCCTTTTACAGAAATAATATATTCCATAGAAAATGAGTTTTATTCCAGAGAATACCCCATTCATAGCTTTGCCGACAGCACTAAAGGGCAAAGTAACACCATATCAATTAACTGTTATTTGGGTTTTGCAGAGCTATTACCCAAACATTTGGCCTAGTTATGCAACAATCGCCAAAGATGCCAAGATGTCCAGATCAAGTGTTATCAGGACTGTTAATGAGTTAGTAGAGCTTGGGCTACTACAAAAACAATATAGGATTGATGAATTTAATCAAAAGACAAACTGCTATAGAGTCAGTATCTGGCAGCAATGTAAGGCACTTCCTGTCCCAGACCCAGCGATTAATGGGCGGTATCTCACAGGAACTGGGGTAGTGTCAGAGAGACATGGGGGTAGTATCACACAGACACTAGGGGGGTGTCAGTCAGATACTGGGGTGGTGTCAGAGGTACACCCTAACTATAACAATCTAACTAAAACAAATAACTATAAAACTATTAGTCAGAAAAAACCTGTAGATAAATTTTTTGAACCTTTCTGGGAAGCTTATAGAAAGATACCTTCATCAATGCGTGTTGTATCGCAATCTAAAAAGCTTGCTAAAGTCGAATTTGGCAAATTAAGTAAAAAGACACAGGAGAAGATATTTGATTGCTTACAGGCCGATATAAGAGCAAGAAAAAAACAATTAAACAATGATAACTTCACACCATTATTTCCTGATTGTTTTCGTTATCTCAAAAATGGTCAATATGAACAATATCTATTGACAGTATCTAAAAAACCCACTACATTGAGAAAACCCAAACTAAACACCCCTTTCTAAAACTATGAAAGACAAAAAACTTGACCATGTTGGTGAATTTTTCTTTGATGAAAAGACAGCTAGCTTACACCAGATGACACAAACTGGATTTAATTCTGCACAATTAAGAAATTTAGACGAAGAAATAGACAAAAATTTAGAAGAACATTTTAAAAAGTTTGCAAATAAATAAAAACAACCTTACACCCCATGAAAAACTATAAAAGATCTCCCATTGATCGGGAGGTCACATTCAAAGCACCACATTATGAGTGCTATGCCTGTAATGATTCTGGAATAATCCATAATTCTGATGGACTAATAAACCAGCACTTGCCCGACTACGACATGGACGACTCAGGTAGACGTTTTGGTGGGCATGATTTAGCTCTTATCTGTTACTGCTCCGCAGCTAACGGCAAATATGATATTGATGGTCAACTTATCTGTAAAGGCTACAGAACTGATGAAGGACTAATCAGAAACTTTGTTGGTGTAGATATTGATATTGATGTTGTAAGAGAGATTCACAATATGAGAAAAGAAGGCTGGGCTAAAACTACAAAGCTCATGAATAAAGTTATTCAACAAAACAACAAAAACGGTAATACAAAACTTATCAACTGCACTCCAGAAATACAAAAAGTAAAAGATCAACTAGCAAACTTTCAAATGAAATCACTATGAAAAACTACAAGTATCGTCCACA
>Ga0098042_1001110_pt1 | contig 10316 bp, 3 predicted proteins | sample 9_EtaG_FD_75066 | JGI IMG/M metagenome (GOLD analysis project Ga0098042, IMG submission 75066) | Marine viral communities from the Subarctic Pacific Ocean - 9_ETSP_OMZ_AT15188 metaG | ecosystem: Environmental > Aquatic > Marine > Oceanic | place: Pacific Ocean | collected 2015-01-10
TGATCCCCATCCTCTTGTGGTGTCTAAAACAAACCAATTACCAGACCCAGTACGATCTTTGATTATTAAAAATCTAGGCTGGAATCCAGTTGTTATTGTTTGAGAACTACTTGAGCCGTCGTAGAATCCGCATTTTGAGACACCTGGAATGCTGGCGAAGAGCATGGCTATGTAAGTATGAGCAGCAAGACTGACTTCAGCATCATTGCCTCCATTGCCTACGGTGAAATGAGTAGAAGTAGGTGCGGTGTTATTCCAAGTGTTTGCATTGGTACTCTCTGCCCCAGTTCCATTCAAACTTAAGAAATAATTTTGTGGCGTTGTACCTCCATTTAAGCCTTTGTGGTACACTTTCCAATTTTGATTGCCAGCATATTGTCCAGAACGACACTTAATCCATATCATTTCTGGAGTTTTCGAGAGGCTGTGCGGTACTTTTAAAAATGTATTTTGGCCATCATAAGTCACCACATCAAACCCAGCGTGGCGTTTCCACATCCATGATTGGTAAACGTTGTATGAAGAGTGAGATACCCATCCATTCTGATAATCAAATGGGAAGTTTCCGTAGGATGAGCCTGCGGCACTAGAGTCGGTTTCAAGAAACTCACCTTGTATTAGCCTTGCACTTGCATACCATGTACCTAATGAAGTTGGAACCTTCAATAATCCAAAGTCAACAGGAAACGGACTTTCCATTATTGGTCCAGTTGTATTGCTATTAGGAGCATCCATAGAGAATACACTCGTTCCTTCCCCTGCACCGTATTGCTTGCCAACGTATCCATCTGGACGGCGGATTGCCATGTAGATGTACTTACCGCTATTAGCGTTAAAAGTAGCTGATGTAGTGTTTGGGTTAAATCCCGTTGAGCTTATGCCATAATAATCATCCACCCATTCATTACCATCACTAGCGTTATTTTGGTTTGGACTTAAAAGTACATCGTGTACCCCATCATCAGTAAAACCTCTCATACTGTCAAGAACGTACCAATGTGACGCTGAATCAATACGTTTGATTAATAAGTACTGCGGTTCCCAACCTAAATTAATCTTTGGCCCTGTAGCCGATCCATTTCCAACATAACTACCACACTTGATTACCCCTTCCTTACTATCTCCAAATTTAAAACCAGCAGGATCATCGAATGGGCTTTCTGTGCTTGCTATTGGACTACCAGTTGCTGTAATCGTTCCAGGGGTTACGGTTGAACCTGTAGTAGATGAGTTGTTGCAACATAAAAGTTTAGTGTTGGTTATGTTTGTTAATGGCTCAGTTGGTGGTCTAAATGATGATGTATAAACTGCTGTTCCTTTAACTACTCTTAAATTAGATATTTTTCCATCAACGTACCAATTTGGTCCTAATTGTGCTCCCACATAAACAACATCACTACTACCACCTTGAACATTCATACTTGAACTTGAACCACTTTTTGTTCCATTGATATACCATTGACCAGTTCCACTATTTGCAACGAAAGCTATATGAGTCCACATACCTTTTCCTACTGAGTTCACACTCGACATAACTTGCTCACCACCATTAAAATCGTAAAACTCACACTGTCCATTACTATTGACTGACATATACCAGCCAGGAGAATTTGAATCCTGTGAGATAATTACGTTATAATTGTTTAAAGCATCAAGCTTAACCCATGCTTCAATCGTAAAAGTTTGACCAAGATCCCAATCAGCACTATCAGCAATAGTTAAATAATCATTACCATCAAAATCAACACTCCGTGCAGTAGCGGCTGCGGACTCACCTCCTGCGAATAGGTAGGCTACATAGGTTCCATTATTAGCATTAACCGCATCACTGTTGCCAATAGAAAAAACTGAAGCAGTCGGTTCGGTATCATTAAATCTAGTATCTCCATTTGCTTTAGCTGAATTTTCATTTAGTTTTAAGAAATAATGACCTGCATTATTGCTATCTGCATTTCCTCGATGATATACAGCCCAATAATCTGCTTGGTCAAGCCTCTTTATCATTATGCAGCCAGGAATACTACCTAATGAATGAGATATTGTTCGAGCAGTAGCATTTCCTGTGTAGGTAACAACATCAAAGAACCCAGGTGCCTTGCGGAATGACCATGAGGCGTGAGTTTTACCAGTACCATTTATTCCAACATCATCTGTAGTTGTATAACCAGTTGAAGTAAAAGCATTTACAAGAGAGTAAGTTGATTCAGCACCATTTGTATTACCTCTTAAAAGCTTATTTGCACCCCTAACAGTATCAATAAGAAAATGATTATCACTAAAACTTCTTCCTTTATTCCATACGAGACCTCCCTCTGAAGCTAAATCAAAACCTGTATTTATAGCCTGTGTTGTTCCGCTTCCTGTACTGCTTGAGGTTCCTGTATAGACGTTAGTGCTAAACACATCGTCAATGTAGGTCTTCTTGGCACCACCTACGCCAAGCATTAATTGTTGAATTGGTGTCTTAATTAATCTCCTTATTTAATAATTAGTAGGTACACATCAGGAAAGTCCTGCACCTGAGATGTATGCACTTGAAGCTCCTGTAAAGTAAATAGTAGCCATGCCTCTTGCGGCAAGTGTTCTATCTCCTGTTGCCTGATCTGCGGAGTTATATATAGTAACTCCACTACCTTGAGTAATTGTTATATCAGCAGCACTATTATTGATAATGGTTACTAAATCTCCTGTAGTAAAAATACTATTCTGAACCCTCACATTACCACCAGATCTTGCAATCGCTTTGCCAGAATCAGCAGCAACTAAATCGTAATTACTACTACCAGTTTGTGTATTAGCTGGTACTTGTCTTACATCACCTTTTGAATCTTCTACTGTTGAAGTAACCAGTGTCCCTGCTGCAATTGTTATATCTCCCGTAGAACTAGCAGTGCCAGTTGTTGTACCAACGATAAATTTATCTGCACTTTCATCCCAAGCAATAATTGCATTATCACCAGTAGAACCACGTTCAATAATTATTCCAGAATCATTAGCGTTACTAGAAGCTCCACTGTTTAATTCAATTAGATTGTCCGATATAGTCGTGTTTGTGCTGTCTATCGTAGTAGTCGTACCATTTACAACTAAATTCCCCGACAACGTGATATTCACAGCCGTTGCTGTCCCTGTTAGTGCTGGACTAGCGAGTGGTGCATAACCTGGAACAGTTGGCGAACCAGTAAATGTTGGTGATGCAAGTGGTGCTTTAGCTGCTACTTGTGCTGCTGTTGGAATAGTAGAAACAGTTATATCTACATCTGTACCTGAGTTATCCCAAGTAATTGTATCCAGTTTGATTTTGCCGTAAGCCATGACTTAATGAATGAGAAGGACAGAGTTGTTTGGAATAGTGATAGTCACCGAACTTCCAATAGCGACTGGCCCAACGGCCATAGCATTTTTGTTTGAGGTGATGGTGTATGACTCGCTCACAGTTTGAGCATTTTCATACAGCCAATCGTTAATAGCCCCACCACCTGAAGCGGTGTTTGCATTAATCGATCCGCCCATGTAGGCGTGGCTTTGACATTGATAATGTAAATAGCCAGGAGTATCATCACTAATTGTTATTTGTGTATATGCACCTGTACTTCCTGGGGTTCCTGACGATGTAACTCCTGTTGTATAAGCACCACCAGTTTTATCCCGTTTCTTATAAAAAGCTATTGGATGTCCACTATTGCTTGAATCAGCTTGATCAAATCTATAAGTATTTCCAGGTATTAATTCAAGATGAGGTGATTGTATTCCTCCTATCGTGTAGCCATTAGAAGAACCATTACCTTGCTCTTTATGTGCAGAAGTCTTAGCAACAACTTTAACTACATAAGTTTCTTGAGTAGGAACATGTTTTCCATAAACTCCTAAATATCTATCCTCAGAATCATTTGCAAAATAAGAAAGATAATTCCAAGTTGTTCCAGAAGTTGTGTATTTAAGTCTGACTGTTAATCCACTATCACCAGTAAACCCAGAAGGTAAAGACGCTAAAGGAGTGAATGATTCAATCCCTGTACTATCAGCAACTTCTATGTAATCTCCATCACTGGGGCTGCCAGGAATAGAAGAAACATTTGTAACAGGAGAATAAAGAACAGCAGCAGCAACAGCGTTTTGAGCAGAGGTGGCAGTTGCACTAGCTGAGTTTGCAGTTGTAACGGCTGCCGAGGCATTTGTGTTGGCCGTGTTGGCTAAAGCGGAAGCGGCGTTGGCAGTTGATACGGATGACGAAGCATTTGCGCTGGCTGTGTTGGCTAAAGCAGAAGCGGCGTTGCTTGTAGAGATCGCAGTGTCAGCTTTTCCGTCGGCTGTAGTCGCCAAAGAAGAAGCTGAATTACTTGTAGAGATCGCAGTGTCAGCTTTTCCGTCGGCTGTAGTTGCTAAAGATGAAGCATTAGTCGCTGTGGTTACTGCGTATGCAACACCTTGGGGATTTCCCCCTATCCCATCACCTTTAAGACTAGTTCCATCGTGAACGTAAGTATCAGTAGCAGTCTTAGACGCAGCAGCTTGATCAACCGCATATTTAACACCTTGCGGATTAGATCCAACACCATCTCCTTTAAGGCTCGTACCGTCATGGACATAAGTATCAGTCGCTAACTTCGCTGCGTCAGCAGCGTTCTTGGCATTGTCAGCAGTCGTAATTCCATAAGCAAGACCTTGAGGATTACTGCCAACTCCATCACCTTTTAAACTTGTCCCGTCATGGACGTAAGTATCAGTTGCAAGCTTGGCAGCGTCGGCTGTGTTCTTCGCAGTAGTCGCAGTTTGTGTCGCCGTGGTACTCGCAGTCGTAGCAGCAATAGATTTAGTTGCTCCTAAAGCATTTAGATCTGCTTGCTCCTGAACAATATATAAGTTCTGCAAATCTGCATTATTCAACGCCTCTGAAGTTAAATTTGATCCATCACTCCAAGGAGACAACTGTGAATCCTTTGGTGTCTGCCTTTGAATCGTTAACTCTTCTCCAGCCGCAAGACCAGTAGTAAGAGTTATTTGCGTTGCACTGGTAAATGTATAATCTGTTCCGTCGCTTAAAGTTGAGTCTTGGGTTTCTGCTAATAGATCTCGTCCCTTATAAACCTTGACATGAGACTTCAATAAATAATTAGAACTAAAGGGCAAACTAAAAACAGTCTGCCCAGTATTCGTAACTTGCACATAGGTATCAGCCATCTTGCGGGACTCTTACGAGGACGTAGCCCTTATTGTAAGGCTTAATCGGAATTTGCAAAGAATCACTTTATTCCTGAAAGAATCTTTGCTGCTGCACTTGAATCGTCAGTCCTCTTCTGCTGGCGTGTTGCACTATATAAATCACGGCGTTCTCTCCATTTCACAGCAGAAGCCTCTTCACTTAGATTTAACTGATTAATAGTTAATTGAGCATAATAATTTTTAATCTCTTGCATTAAGACGTAAGGCAGCTCCTTCTGTACTTCCTTTATTTCTTTATTAACAATTTCCTGAACCGTAGTTGTTGATTTGTTTTTCTTAAATGCAATGTATTTAGGATCATTCATCAATGACCTAAAAGCTTCAATAGGAGTTTTACCCTCTACATGTTTAACAAGAATACTACTCATAGAAATTGTTTTCTTCTCACCTTTCTTTTTATTTTTATCTTTAACAACTACCCTCTGACCAGCTAAATCACCTTCTTGAACAATTCTAGTTTGAGTTGTATCAGGAGTAATTTTTATTTCTTTCCTTACGTTAAACATAAGAGTTCCTTTATTACCTACAGTTGAACCATAGGTCTGGTTATATAACTGCTGTAAATCATCACTCATTGGCACTCCTTCTAACGTCTTAGTCATTAACGGCCCTGGAGGATTTAACAGATTTAAATGATTTAATTCTGCATAAACCTTGTCATTAGGATGTTCTCTTGGGAAGAACCTATGTTGCATATAACGACCTAAATTTTCACCCCAAGATAATCTTATCTTTGTGCCTAACCAATCCTTCTCTTTAAACTTACCACCGAAGAAAGGACTGCCTGGAAGAAGGTTATAAGCTATTTCATTTCTTACATATCTCTCTATCTTTTCTAAGACGCCAGGTTCAAATAAATCTGTTTCTTCTGCGGTCATAGGTCTTTCTGTGTAGACCTGACTTTGTTTTGCATTTAATAATCTTGCTGTTTCTCTGATAGGGCCAGATCCACCCATTTGGCCTCCTATTATCCACCCTGTATAACGTGACATTTGCTCACCAAAGCCAGCAGCAGTCTCAGGGAAAAGAACTTCAAATAATTGTTTTACATTTCCAAGTGATGTCTTCCTTGAAATACTTCCAAATGTAGTCATAGCGATTGCATCTAATAAATTATATTTATCACGATCAGTTATCAAAGCGTGTTGTGCAGCAAAACGAAAGTCTTCTAATAAAAAGAGTGAACTAATAACTGGAATACCACCAATTAAAGGAACACCACCAATTGAATTTGGCTTTAATCCTTTTGCTTCTAATTCCCTTAACCACTCAGCTCTTTCTTTAAACATATATTCAGGAGGGCCATTACCAACAATTAATCCATTAGCACTTAACATCCCATATATTGCCATGATATGACCCGTCATAATTGCATTTGATTTTGCTCTTCTTTGTTCGGCTGGATTTAATTTTTCATAATTAATAGCATCTCTTATCGCTCCAAATGGAGTCCAAGACCAATCCATGCTTTCACCCATGAATGGTGCTTGCATGTAAGGAAAACCTAAATCAGCAACCCAACTTTCTCTCTTCAATTTCATCATCGTGTTATACGCTGTCTTCCCAGGATTTTGATCACTAGGTTTATTTTGGAAGCGTAATTCTTCACTAAAACGAGCAGCATCTTGAGCCTCCGCAGCTCCCATAAATGGAGCCCCGTAAGTGTTAGCTACAAACTCTTCTCTAATTGCATCTTCTATCTCTACGTCACCCATCATCTCTGGTGTTAAACCATTATCTTTTCGGTACTGTTTAACCATATCTTCTGTTACTTGATTGCTATAAAAATTATTTTTCATCTCAGTATTTATCCAATCATCTATTTTCTGCTGACTTAAATTTCCATCGACATCTGTTAAACCAAGCTGAACACCTGACTTCCTTGCTTTCATTTCAAGGTCAAATCTTACCGAGTAATTATGAAAGAAGAATCCAGCGACATTATCTACAGCAGACAAAGCATTAAGAGCTGGACGAAGAGCAGCGGGATTACCACTCTTTTCATACATCCATATTTTTAAAGCTGCTGAACTACTGCCTGTGTAATGCAAAGGATTTAATAACTGTTTTATTCTTCCTCTTTTTGATCTTGGTTTGTAATCTCTTTGCTCTCTTAACTTTATTAACTGTAAATCTGTTGGCTCATGATATTTACCATAGTGATCCGCAGCTCCAGAAAAGTGCATTGATTTATTACTCCAAGCATCCATGAAAACTTCTTTCCATGAATCTCTTAATTGTCTTATAGCCTTACCATATCCAGCGAAATGGGCTTCCAATACATCTCGATAAGGTTTCATATCCTTAGTTCCCCAAGGAATATATGCAGCCTCTTCGTACATCTTTCGAGCTGGGCCGAAGATTGCTAAAACAGCATTGGAATTAACATTTAATAATTGAGTTCTTAAATTCATTAATTGCCAATCTTTCGCCACTAAGTTCCTAGTTCTCATCCTCTTGTCTTGCCAAGTCTTCGGATCGTAATGCTTGAAATAATCAACTCCTTTAATCCTTATATCTCCCAGAGCCATCTCCATTTGAATAAGAGATTCTTTTCTATTTGACTTAAATAAATCAGCCGCAGCTAAGACTCTTGCTATTGGAGATTCTTCACTAAAATCTTCAGGCTTCATATCTCTTGCAGCCTGAACATTTGGAGCATCAATTGAATCATCTATATTTTCCGCAGCTCCTTTAGAAACAAGATCAAGATCTAAATCCTGATACCCTCTGCCCTGCATGGCTTTACCCATGTTTGACCAAGTATTTCTTATAAAGTCATATTGTCTCTCTGTCATTAAAGAGATTTTATATAAATCAAGAGCCTCATCTAACAACTGATTTGATACACCTTGAGGAATATCATTCCTCTGCATAAAATCAAACACCTCACTAATCTTATTAATAAACTCCCTATGGCTAACTTGATACATAGCTCTCACTCTTAAGAGCTTTTCAACTGCACCATTAAACGAATCTGAATTCCTTTCTAAAAGACCTAAAACATTTTCCTTAGAAATATCATTTCCCAAAGTCTCTGCTACTTCTTGAGCTGATTCATTAACATCTGTATTCAAAAACTTCCATTCTTCAGGCATTAATCTTTGCCCACTCTTTTGCAGAGTTTTATTCATTAATGCAAAATCTTCGACGACTCCTTTTGGATTAGTTCTTAATAACTGAACGTAATTAGTTGGCTGACCTTGAGGAATGCTGACATCAACATCACTTGCATTTTCTATATTTCTTCCTATCTCTCCACTCTTTTCAATCTCTTGCATATCATCAGCAAACTTCCCAGAAAGATCTTTTTTAAGAGCATCATCTGGAGGTAAGTTTGATTGCTGAATACCTCTAATCCTTGCTAGGTCAGCGTCATTTCTTGCCTTCTCTTGAATAAGGCGTTGACGTTCTTGGAATAATTCGTCGCAACTAGACATTAGGTACAGCCTCCTTTGTAGAACTTGGAATTGTTACTGCCCAGCAAGTCGTCATAGGCAAGCTTCTTAGCTTCTAAGAAATTAAAAATCCTCATAGTTAATTCGGGCATTTCTGCATTAATAGCTGCATTAATTCGAGGGACTAATCCCTGCAATTGTTTAGGTGTTAACTGTTTAATTAATCCTCTTCTTGCAATTGTTCCGTTCGCTGCTAACTCAAAGACATCAACAAAAGAAGGGTCTTTCTTTCTAAGAATATTTATCTTTCTTCTTAATGAAGATAAGAATAGTTTTATTCTTTCAAATGAAGATTTGATAGGCCCAGACTTTAATTTGACCTTGCGATTAGCAAACCAAACACCAAATGCCTCAGCTTGAATCTCCATTGCAGACATACCTTCTCTAAAATTCCCACCGCCTTTCTTGATGATCTCTGTCATCTCTGCTAAACCTTTCTTAGAGTAAAGTGCTTCTTGATACTTAGTAGCACCTAAGAAATCCAACCATTGTTGAACAGCGTGAAATGATTCGTGTGCAGCGTCAATTCCAAGCCATCTGGGGGAAACTCCATCGAGTGCTTTTAGTCCTCCTAAGCGATGGCCTAGATTTGGATGAAGGGCAAGAAGGATCGAAGACTTGTGAACAATTTTCCATTGATCTGGGTCGAACAAACCTGAGGTTTCACCTTGAGCAGTCTTCGTTAAAGGATCATTTGGATTCCTAGCCATGAAGGTTGCATGTTGTGGCCTCCACTCAGCAATGGAACCTATTGTCGCCTCAAGGCCAAATAATTTAACTGAATCTATCTCGTCTATATATTTAATTCTGTCAGGTAAAAGACCAGCAATTTTATAAGCATCTTTAAGTGCTTCTCGTGCCTCTTCAGCAAGCTCTTTTGATTGTTGAATCCTTCCTATTAAAGAGTTCTCAATTTCTGCTCCGTAAGTCTTTAAATGTTCAGCTTTACTTACTTTGTTATAAGCTTTGATATTCATTAACTCAAGCGTTGTTCTAACGTCGTTATATTCTCCACCCGTGAAATCAACATCAGGGCCGATATTGCTTTGTTGTATGCCACCACCACCTTCAGCAGCTTTTCTTGCAGCAGTTTGTTGATTGAAATATTGTCTCGTTACCCATCTTCCGTCATATCCTCTTATCTTCCTTGGATCATCTGGATGAGGTGTCCCTGGCTCTATCTTTTTCCGTCCACGTTTAGCCGCAGGGGAAGCATCCATTCTGTTTTGCTGGTCTATTATTTCTTCTTGTGTTCTTGTTTTCTTAGGTAAGATCTCACCTTCAGCTTTCTTCTGTTCATAAGTTTTACTCTCGTAATCACTAACTCTTCTTTCTGCGATCTTTTGATCTGCTTCTCTTGCAGCGTCTAGCTTTCCATTCTCTTCAATTAATCGAACTTCATTGTCTAATGCTTCAATAACATCATCAGTAACTTTTCCATTTAATAAATCATCAACAACTTTTTCAGAATTAAAATTACCTGGCTCTGGTGTATTAGGAAGTGTTGTTGAGGGTGGTCTTGCTTCTCCTCGTTCTAGGGCTCTTTTAGTGATTCCATTTAATAACTCTCTTCTATCTTTTCTTGCTGTATTTAATAACCACTTACCACCTGGAAGTTGCTCATCTACATTCAAA
>Ga0098042_1001111_pt1 | contig 10310 bp, 16 predicted proteins | sample 9_EtaG_FD_75066 | JGI IMG/M metagenome (GOLD analysis project Ga0098042, IMG submission 75066) | Marine viral communities from the Subarctic Pacific Ocean - 9_ETSP_OMZ_AT15188 metaG | ecosystem: Environmental > Aquatic > Marine > Oceanic | place: Pacific Ocean | collected 2015-01-10
AAAACTTAGACCATAATCTCTCACATCATTATACTGTTCAGCTAAAGATATCTTACGCATAGTAGCTCGTCCAATAACCTCAAGATACTTATTGCCCTTGTTAAATGAACTTGTAATCAAACCATCACTCATTGAAGTCGCTGTATTATTATCAAAGTTTAAACCTAATTCCTGACCTAGCTTGTTAAAATCATACTTTGTCATCATGTTTTCATCTTTCATACCAAGCCACTGATAACCAATTGAATGCAAAGTTCTAAACCAGGGTATCTGTTTAGGTGTTAGATCTTTTGATATCCTATCTCTTGCCTCCATAACAGACTTCTTAGAGAATGATACAAAACCTATTCTCTCTGGGTTCCCATTATTCTCAAGATGTTTACGAACTATATCGATTAAAGTGTATGTCTTACCACAACCTGGTGGCCCAAAGATCAATGTTTCTTTAATCATTATTTTTCTCTTGGTCTGTTGTTAAACCATTCTTCAACTTCTTTTCTAACCCAACGTGTTGTTGCGTTCTTTTCGCCTTTACCAAATACAAGTGGCTTGGGAAAAGACCCATCATCTATCCATCTGTATAAAGTGCTGTAAGAGACATTAAGTTTATCCTTAATATCCGACAGCTTCAAAAGCTGATCTTCTTCAAAGTTAAAACGGGACATCATCATCCTCCTTCTTATTAACTGTTAATTCAATTTCCTCGTCATCAAACTCTGGTACCCACCAAACTCTTATATTTGACCATCTACCAGAATCGTCATCTTTTAATTTGTAAAATCCATTACAATTTTGGCCGCCATTTAATTCTTTTAAGCGCTCTTGTATCTGGCCTCTGTTAAAGTAATTAAAACCTCTCTGTTTTAAAAACTCCTGTAAACCCTTCATCGTAAAATATGTTAAATCGTTTTCTGTCCACGGCTTACCCAATACCATTTCTTCGGGTGCTCGTGCTCTAATTCTACTTGTACAATATATTTCTAATAACTCCTTGAACTGACCTCTGTATGTCAAAAGTTCATCAACCTCTATAACAGTTGCCTGGGACATAAGAGCATTGACTTCATCGTGCCAATCTTCTTTCTTGTGCATAGCAGGCATATAGTTTAACTGCTCCATACATGCCTCCTGGAATAACATAGGCATTTGTAACTGTTTAGTTGATATCTCTAACCTCTGACCATTGACATCTAAAAAATATAATCTTGGTTCAGAAAGTAGAATTGTTAAACCTCCCAAAATGGGAACTGATTTATTATTACCAACACCATATTTTCTTTTCTTACAAGCTGTCTTATTACAATGACTCTTCAACGGCTCAACACCGCATTGATACTGATAGTCTTTTTTCTCGTGCTGTTTTTGTATTGCAACAACTTCTGTTGAAGGTAAGGGCGGAGATGAATATTTCTGATTAATCTCATCAAACATCGACTGCCAGGAGTCTGGACTCTTCTTCTTACAGTAAGTGCAAACATTAAATAGAACTGTGTTCCTCGCACCTTGGGGCACTCCTCTATTTAAAAACCCTTGGACACATGGTGGCGCATCAGAGAAACTGTTCTTCTGCGAATTAAAATTTATTTTCTGTAACTTATCTAATGTAGTTTTATATTTCTCAACCTTCGCTAGAAACTGCTCAACTGATAGTTCTTTAGCATTATCATCCATAGCATACCGCATCGTTCTTTTGGTATCAAAGTATGGAAGGTTTATAAAATTACCAACGTCACCTCGTTCTGCCAATATCTGATCCTGCTTTGGAAATATCTCTGAACCAGAATGTCCTAGTCCCGCAGCGATTTCAGTCAGATACTCACGCAAATCTACAGCAGCAACCCAATCTTTCATAAACAAAAAGAGATGAGCTCCTCCAGACTTAGATCTGCATAAGATAATAGGAAGTTTAAACTTCTTAATCTTTTTTAATATTTCTGCATGGTCAATTGGGTATTCATCAATGTCAATAGCACCAAACTTACACATGTTACTATTGTTGATGGGAATAGCACCAACACCTAGGGATCCTTTAAAATGGTTGTCAATAAGTTCTTCGTTTAAAACTTCTTTAACAATGAAACTTTTAGCCTCTGTCTTACCATCTCTTCTTTGTGTCCCTAATTTAGTCTGACCATGTGCAGTGCTCGATCCCTCGAACACTGCCATGAATTGTTTTGTTAGAGACATTAGAAGGGTGCTTCATCCTCGTCATGACTAGCTACTTCTTCTGGTACAGCTTTGGCAGCGCCACTTTCAACTGAAGTTCTAAAGTTCTTTGCATCAGTAAATAAATTTTTATCTTTAACAAGTTCAACTTTTTCAACTGCGTAGTTATACCAATTACCCATGTCATTGCTTTCTTCAACAGTTTTAAGATTCCATATGGTAGCAAACAAAGCAGGAGTTCTCATTACACCATTTTTATCTGGTACTTTCTGCATTGTGATTTGAGTTTTCCAACGTCTACTTATTTTAAGTTGGGTAGACTTCATATCTACAATAGCAGGTTGAGCGCTCCCATCCTTGTTTAAGATCATACAGTAATGCTGATCAGATTTAACTAGCTCATTGCCACTTGGTAATGTTTCCTTCGCACCTTGTCTCGTGGTCTTTACGATGTTTGGATCACTTGCAGGAAGTTCTCCTACAAATCCACCGCCTTGATCTCTCGGTGTAAATTCCAAATGTTTTGTCTCCTGGTAACAAGGAATAACATTTATACCTTCTTCGCCTTTCCAAAGTTCGCCCGTTACTGTATTAAACAAGTCTCCTTGTTCAGCACCTTTAATAAACGCAGCATCATTCTTTTTTATCTGTGGAGATAAAGCTTGAATAACTCTTATGAAAGGTATTTGCAGTTCGGATGTTTCATAATTTACACCTTCGCCTGCAGTCTCAAGTATGTCATCTAATATATTAGATACATCTGTATTTGATTTTTTAGTTACATCTGCCATTTTTATTTCCTCCTTTTTGGTTTTATTTCAGCAGTTCGTGCTACAAAAGCACCGAATAAATCAAGATCTGTTTCTAGACCTTTCTCAACACGTTCTCGTATAAAACTTTTCAATGTCATACTATGAATGTGTGTCTTGCTCTCTGGATGCAAACCTTTTTGCTCAAGTTCTACCATAAGATCTCCAGCAATATTATCTTGTCCACGTCCAAATGGAATGATCACATCGTTCTTAATGATGTCATCAAGGTTTCTTTCTCTCAACCAATTGAAAGCTTCTTGTCTTCGATCAACGGGTATACTTGCAGAGACAAAAGCTTTTAAAGAAACAGTTGCATCATCTACATCAACTCTTTCTATGCCCATCTCATCCATGATCTCTGGAATAGCTTCAAACTCAAGCCTTCGCTTTTCAGTCTTTAGAACTTTTAAATGTTTCTCAGCATCATCAATTTGTTCAATGATATTACCAAGACGTTTTATTGAATTTGATAATGTCTTGCCTTTTTCGTCTGACATATCAGCAAAAGCTTCCTTGTCGATAAACAATTCATCATCTAAGATTTCGTTTTTTTTCATAAGTATCTCCTCTTCAGGTTTCTTAAAACGATTGTTGTGGGATTATTCCCTTGACACAAATATATAGGTGCCTATATACATACATAGGAGGTATTGAAATGAAAGTCAAGTACAAATATAAAACAAAACCATATAAGCATCAACAGGACTGCCTGGAAAAGTGTTGGGATAAAAAAATATTTGCTTTGTTCATGGAGATGGGGACGGGTAAATCAAAAGTTCTAATTGATAATATGTCTATCCTATATGAGCAAGATAGAATTAATTTTGCTGTTGTGATTGCGCCCAAAGGTGTTTATCGAAATTGGTCTGAGAAAGAAATACCAGAGCATATGCCAGACAGAATCAAAAGAGAAGTGATTGTTTGGAAAACTAAACTATCCCAGGCAGATAAAGAGATACTTGTAAAGATGAAGGAAGATCCTTCTTACGAGCCATTAGTTATATTTGTAATTAATGTAGAGGCATTCTCAAGTTTACGAGGTAAAAAAGTTGCTGATTGGTTAACGTCAAACGGGTATGGCAGCAGAGGAATGATTACTGTCGATGAATCGACCACAATAAAAAACCATAAGGCAAAAAGAACAAAGACATTAATTAATATGTCAAAATATTTTCAATATAAAAGAATACTAACGGGTAGTCCCGTAGCTAATTCACCCTTGGATCTTTATTCACAATGTGAATTTCTTGGAGAAAAGATATTAGGTTATGATTCTTATTATCCTTTCCAGGCTCGTTATGCCGTTATGCATAGAAAAAATATGGGAACAATTAGTTTTAATCAAGTTTTAGGTTATAGAAATATAGATGAGCTTACCAGGAAGATAGATGATTTTAGTGATAGAGTCTTGAAGAAGGATTGTCTTGACTTACCAGAAAAGATTTACACTTCAAGATCTGTCAGTATGAACCCAGATCAAATTAGAATGTATGAAGAGATCAGAAAGAAATCTATTCTTATGATTGATAAAGATATGGTTAGTGCTAATATGGTAGCTACCCAACTATTAAGATTACAACAGATATTATCTGGCCACTTGCGAAGTGATGATGGAGATCTTATTAAGTTTCCAACAAGAAGACTTGATGCCCTGGTAGAAATTTGTGAGGAGGCATCAGGTAAAGTTATTATATGGTCACGTTTTAGATACGATGTGATTACAATTACAGAAAAGCTTAACAAAACATTTGGCAGTCAATTTAAAAAGGTTGCTGTATCTTTCTTTGGAGATACTTCAGATAATGAAAGACAAGAGAATATAAAGTTATTCCAGGATCCAAAGTCATCAGTTCGTTTCTTTGTAGGTAATCCTCAAACAGCGGGACGTGGTATTACATTAACCGAAGCGAACACTGTTATCTATTATGCTAATGACTTTAACCTTGAAACTCGGATCCAATCAGAAGATCGATGTCATCGAATCGGGCAACATAATCCCGTTACATATATTGATTTAATTACTGATGGTACAATTGATGGCAAAATAGTTAAGTCATTGCGTAACAAAATTAACCTTAGTGCAAAAGTATTAGGAGAGAAGGCAAGAGAATGGTTAAAGCTAAGTACCTAAAAATCTTTGATGATTATAAAAAAGGCGGTCTTACTCTTGATGAAGCTGCTTATAGATTAAGCAAAGTATCTGGATTAAGACTTGACGTTGCAAAACAATATATGAAAAGTTTAAAGAAAGACAATATAATTGTTTTAAAGGAGCACAAAAAATGAAAGATATATTTTGTTTTATTTGTAAGGCTGTATTACCCAAGCCTAAAGAAAAAAAAGAAGTTCAATGTATTGTTTGTAAGGTAATTTACAATAACGAATCTTGAACTGGCGCTGATAGACTCTTGTCCCAGGTAACTGGAGTTTGAACTCGATCTATCTTTCGAGCCATAACTTCTGGATCTCTTTTACTATCTTTATAACTTCTGGCAACATAAGCGCTATCAGCACTTGCAAACGGCCATCTCTTTCCTCCCTGGGCATTGCCTCTTAACATATGTATCCAAGGCACATCGCCAACTTTGACTATCTCATTAAAAGCTTCATCACATCTTTGTGACCATTTTAAAGAACCAACCTGCCAATATTCTCCACTCGATCCAAAACATATTTTTGAAAAACCAGAGTCTAAAAGTTTATGCAAAAAATTAAATGAGTCTCCCATATGCCAAACGACTGCTGATAATTCTTTTCTGTGTGGCCATTGTTTTATCATATTGTAGTTATCATCCTCTGTTCCTCCTATAACATCTGGAACCACCGCCCAATGTGGATGACCCATTCTACTTTCCAACCAATTAAGGTAACCTTTTAAATCAAGAGGTTTACCTTTTGTGAATGCTGTAAATGCTCCGTTGTCCCACATAACTGATTGTCCTATTTCAAGACAAACATCTCCGTCTCTTTTATCTGCATAACTAACACAAAAATGTTTGCCTGCCATTCTGTACAATGTCTCACGAGGAGTTAAAGGAGTTCCGTGATAATGAATCATATTAAGCCTTGCTTACGACTCTTACATTTGAATGAACTCCAACTGTCTCGACTGTAACTGATGATCTAAATCTTTGGTGACATCCGTTTTTAATTTGTTCTGTTAAATCTTCCTGGAACTTTTTCACTAGACAGCAATCATAAATTAGCTCGTGAAGTTTTTCAACTGGAATAGTTTGAGGTGAGGTGATTGTGCAATCGTAGATGTCCAATGCATCGTCCACTGGACATCTAGCTGTAAATTTAAAACTATAAGACTTCATATTCATAACTGTCGTCAAGCATCCACCATACAATCAATGCGCCTATCATTTTACTGGTAAACATAATAATAAGTCCGTACCAGGAAAAGAACCCAAGCATCAACATAAATATAGCAGAGTCAACTGGAGTTCCTATTAAAGATGATAATAAAATTCTCTGTTTTAAAGGTTTGTCTGTAAAAGTATAAACTCCCCAATCAACCCCCTCACTAATCATAAAAGCTACAACACTTGCATAAGCTACAAATGGATCCGCCATATAATAACTTAGAAATCCTCCTACTGCCATTGCACCTAGAACCTTGTGCCCTATCTCTCTTTGGGAAAAATCTCTAATTACAAAAACAAATCCTATTAAAAAAGACATAGGCGCCAACATCTCGCCCCCTGGTAGTGAGATCATAGGTAAATAAGTAAAACCTATGTTAGCTACCACAATTGCAGCAATGTATAATGCAGTAAATTTATACTGAGCATTTCTCCATAAATTAATTGGATAGAACATTTGCATCCTCCTTCATAATTTCACTATGAGCTTTGTTAATTATTACTGCAAGTTGCCTTGCAATACTTCTTTGTTCCTTGTCCGCCATATCATTTATCTTTGCATAGACTTCCAGGGGCACGGCAACTGTCTTAAATTGCAGTTCTTTTCCCGTCTTTGATGGTCTTCCTTTCGGCATTATATTCTCCATATAAAAAGTTATTTGTTATTATTAATTATTTGTGTGCAAAATGTCAAGACTTGTCTTTACCTTGTATCATCTTTGAAACTTGCACTCCGAGATTGTAAAGCGCCTCCTGCATTGGGTTATCCGATGCTTTTCCACGGCTCGTTACAAATACTTCAACAGCTTCTTGCGTTTCTGGATGGAAACTCACTGTTACACTTATGCCCATCCCGACATCTTCTGTCCAGCTAGGTCTGCGATTCGGTACTTTCTTCATCCTCTTCCTTTCATTTTTACATAAACTATTCTTTTGGCTTGTGATTTTGTAAGATTAAAATCCGCAGCCAATTCATCCATACCAAACTTCTTTATATATTTCCTAGTTCTATGAACACCACTCTCTCCTTCGCTGAGAACTTTACCTTTGTTCTCGTCCCAATGATCTTGAACCTTGGTCATAAATTCTTCATTAAATTTTGTCATTATTCCATCTCCCTTCTGTAGAATATGTGATCGTTAATACGAACTGTTTGTGTAAACTTTTCACTCCATATTGGTTTTACATAGTGTGCGTGGTAGTGCGTTGAACCTTCTGTAAGATCAACAACATTTAACGGACCCTCTAATATTGCCCAGGCTATTTCTTCTGCCCATAAATATGCCTCTTTATCTTCAATCTCTTCTGATTTACCATCGCACCAAAAACTGAACTGACACATATTTGGAATCGGTATCTCTGCGTTCCAGGAGTAATAGTATCCTTCCTTCACAACATCACATACATTATCGGGATATCTAGGATCATAAACCCTTGTCATTATAACTTGACCCACGGCTATCTGTCCGAGTGTCGGCTCTCCTCTTGCCTCAAAATATATTGCAGTTGCTAAACAAGCTAGTGTAGAAATCATTTGACTTCTCCTTTCTTTATCTGTTATTAGTTAATTACCTCGTTGATTAAAGTTCCCCGAACTGTTCTTTAATCCTTTCTAGCAGTTCGGGGAGTTTATTTTTAAATATCTTGAAACGAACCCGCCGCCTCATAACCTTCATCAATCCAACCGCCATTAAATCTGAGCTTTGGAAACTTCTTCTTTAATTGTTTGATGATGGGCGATGGAGTGCACCAAGCAGTGTTAAATGATATCGTAACTTCTTCATCAAAGACTCTATCTACTTCAGTCTCTGAAGCATTCCACTTTGTGCCCCAATTGTCACAACTCCAACGATACCAATTGTCAGCGCCAAACTTCTTGATCCAGGACTTACGAGTTTTAATATCTTTTGGAACATACAGTCCTTTATCCAAGATCATATGAGACTTTAATTTTTCTGCGCCATTTAACATAGACCCAGATAATTCAATACCTTCTTCAAATTCTTTAGGCATTGGTATGATTGTATTAAAATCAAACTCCTCGTCTACAATAACCTTATCTAAAAAGTTATCGATTTCTTTCTTAGTGTCACCTTGTACTACTAACTTATTCTCAGTCCAATTAGGCATTCTTACCTCCTTTTATGTTGATTAAAATTTTACCTCGAAGATCATTTAATTCTCCAAGATTTCTTTCACATATATGTGTATCGCTATGGTTATCAAAAGCATAGTTGTCTTTGATACGTTCCTCGGTTGCATATATGTGTTGTTCTACGGCATCAAAAATATGCCGTAATTCCTCGATTGAAAAGTAAATCTGATTTTTTCTAGATCCATTTACTAACTTTTGTTTCATTTCTGAAAGTTCCTTCTCTAATTTAAAAACCATTTTTGAATTTGCATCCATTATATTCTCCCTTCTAACTTTAATTTTTTTCTTTAATGGTCTTCTTTTAATTCGTAGTTTATACAAATCATTTTCAGTAACTTCACCTTGAGTGCATTCTTCAATTTTTATTAACATAGGTGTTTTTGGGAAGTGTTCACCTCTTGACCACTTCTCTACATTTCTTACTGAAGTTCCAATAACCTTGCTCAAAGTTTTGCAAGTATGTTTGTTTTTGTACATCCATTCTCTTAATAACATCATATTCTCCCTTCTAAGTAACTGAATATATGGGCGATGGTATCAACGCACCAACCATTACCCAACATTTTATATCTTTGTGTCTTTGATATTGTTATCTGCTTACCCTTCTCATCAATGCCAAATAAAGTAGCATTGTCTTCTACAGTTTGCAGACGTTCACATTCAATCGGAGTTAATGCCCTCCAACGAATGTCTTGGACAACAACATTATCCTTCTGAACAGTTGTAAGTGTATTCGATTTACTATCTCCTCGAACCTCCAACCTTTGTGTTGTCATACCTTTAGTCTTCATCTTATGGTCTTGACGTTTACCATCTACAAGATAACGTCCACGAAATGCACCAATCGCAACCTTCGGCTCCCGATTACCACCTTGCATTGTTGTGAGTGTAGGCGATTTACCATTAGCAGAGTATACCCTTCTTATTGTATCGTGACCCTTGATCTCTTCTGCGTGACCAACTTGAATACATCTCACTCCCGTTTGCCCTTGGTTGCCAAAACCTTTATAGTCCCTCGCTAATAAACAACTAGCCTTGTCAATGTTCTCCTTCAACATAACCTTGCCTTGTTTACCTACAAGATCGGCTTGAGGTCTGTCCTCCTTAAAATAATTGTAAGGAACTCCTTTATGAAAGTTAGCAGTAACAGTAAAAGATTTATCCGTATCAGTTGATTGTGTGTAGCGATCCGATCTTTTATTAACCGCATACTTCTCACTACCACGACCCATATAATCAACACTCTTCTTACCATAGTAAAATGTTTCCTCGATTTCTTGCCTAGTCTGTAAGATATCCTTCAGAACTATGCCCTTGTCAGATTGAGGCATAATCCCCCAACTCGCCCAATACAATCTCTTTCTTGATTGCGCTGAGTCTAATGCTGAATCAAGTTCAATCGGATGAACACCTAAGTATTGTGTTATTACATCCCTAAATTCCTTTTTCATTTTTACATTTTCCAGGAGGAAATGAATCTTGGGATTTATCTCTTTAAGTTCCTCTAATATTCTTACAAACTCAAAGAATAACTTTGACCTCGGATCATCAAAGGCTAACTGTTTACCGCTAAATGAAAAACCTTGGCAAGGCGAACCACCCAACAGTAAATCTATATGCCCTAAATCTGAACCTTTGATCTTTGTTACATCCCCAAGCTGAATGACTTCGGGATGTAGGAACTTGTCCACCGCAACTGAATACTTATCAACATCTGCGTGATAAACTTTTGTTATCGGTGGTAGATTAGTTCGACTATGAGCCATAAGATCACAACCCATACCGCTAAATAAATTAAGTATTTTCATT
>Ga0098042_1001112_pt1 | contig 10307 bp, 14 predicted proteins | sample 9_EtaG_FD_75066 | JGI IMG/M metagenome (GOLD analysis project Ga0098042, IMG submission 75066) | Marine viral communities from the Subarctic Pacific Ocean - 9_ETSP_OMZ_AT15188 metaG | ecosystem: Environmental > Aquatic > Marine > Oceanic | place: Pacific Ocean | collected 2015-01-10
ACTTAAGACGAAATAGAATGAAAGGTGAATAACATGAGTTGGAAAGAAGAAATTAAGAAAAATGTTGATAAGGAAATGTTAAATAAAGTTGGAAATATGGTTAGTGAGGCTTTAAAGATGTTAAATGATAGCATGAATTTACGAATTGACCCTGTAAAACAAAATACTCTAAGGGCTGAGGCAATAGAAAAACTAAAAGAAGTTCTATTATTTACGCAATAGGAGATGATAACATGACTTGGGAAAACATACTTAAAGCAAGAGAAGGTTACTCGGAAGAAGACTTAGAAAGAATAACTCCCGATTGGGAGGAATTGTTAGGTGATATAGAAAAAGAAGAACCTGAAGAATTTAACGCTTTGGACAAAGAAAGACCAAAAAAGAAGCAATCTTATATGACTCAATTTGGTGGCGGTAAGAAAGATGCCCCTATTTTAGTGTATAAAGACACATGGCATAAATACACTAATGATAAGAATTGGATTAAGTCATTAGATTACAAACCAGACTTTAAAAAACAACCAAAGTATAAACCTAAGAAAAATCCAGAATTAAGAGCACTTGACAGAACTCCACCTAAAATGATTGATGGTGCGGGTTCTTTTTATGATTACGCAAACAGGGGATAATAACATGACTTGGGAAAACATCATTAAAGTAGATTTTTCTTTTAGAGATGTCGTTAAAAATTCAAGAGGTATTTATTCTAAGATATTTGAAAAACTTAGACTAATGAGAGACTATAATAGATTGGCAGAAAAAGGCGGTATGGTTTTAGCAGATGCTATGAAAAGCCTCGAAGTTGTAGATGGCCTAAGTGTTGCTAATAAGAGAAAAATTGCAGAAGGCTTTATTCAAGAACCTATGCTTCTTGTTCTTGATATGTTTAAAGACCCTAAGAACGAAGAAAAAATAAAAGGATTTAAAGAGAATATTTTTGCTAATACAGATATAGAAGATGATAGTTCCGAAGATGGTAAAGAAATACCCAAAGAAGTAAAACAAGCAATAAGCGAGTTTGCACAAAATTCTGCAAGTAAAGTAGTTGCAGAGTTTAGAACTAAGATTGACAATATGTTATTTGATAAAGAGATGGAATTAACAAGTGAACAAAAGCACGGAGTTACTCAAAAAGTAATTAAAGTTGTTAAGTCTAAACCATTTATTGATTACAATGTTTTGGCTATTAGTGCTTTAGTTAGTCACCTTATGGATGAACAACAAAAATTAGGAGATTTAACTGAGCCGGATATTGATTTTGACCCAAGAGGATTTGATGAGCAATTTCAAGAAGTTAATAAGATGGATTGGGAAAACATACTAAGGGGTTGAACTTTCATGAGTTGGCAAAGCATTTTGAAAAGGGTAACTAAAGTTCCTAGAAAATGGGACAAGTATCAATTCGATACTGAAAAGAAAAGAAAAGACAAGAAGAGACAAGAAAGGGGAGAAGAATACCCCAAAGGCAGTCTAAAAGAAAGACAAGTTAGTAGTGAGGGACATATTGAAGGAGTAGTCAATAGAAAAAGTCCTTTTGCTATGCCCGAAGATAAATATGTTTTGATGGAGGGAAAGGACTTTTCGGGAGACATATTTTACGGTGTTCAAGTACCTGCTCAAAATACAAAGAATACAAAATATACTGCTATGAAATATCCTCCTAAATTAGATTCTAAGGGTAGGCCTATTCAACAAAAGTACACAGTACAAGAAGAGAGAGATAGTAGGAAAACAGGTAGAAGAGGCGCAGGAACCAAATATCGAAAGCCTGTTGCAGCAGGACAAAAGAAAGTAGATAAAGACGGAAACCCTGTTTATGTACTTGACAAAACAAAAGAACTTACTCCCGATGAAGAATCTGGGAAAAAATTTACTTTTAAAGAAGGCAAGAAAATAAAGTCAATAAGGCTTAAAAACTTGTCTTTTATTAAATCTAAATTCAATAATGCAATTTTTAAGTTTTACGATAAAAAAGGTAAAACTCTTAAAAATAGCAAAGGCAAAGAAATAACAAGAATTGTACCGCAAAAGGGAGTTGCAGGTGGAAAGGAAGAACCTATTAAATTTAGGGGAGAAATTTACCGTTGTAATTTTAGGCAAGCAACTTTCGACGGTGCTGTTATCAGTAAGGTAGTTTTCAAAGAGTGTAATTTTAGAAGCGTTGATTTAACAAAGGCAAAAACAATTCGTGATGTTAAAATGATAAAATGTAATGTTAGGGGAGCGAATATACCCAGTACAGTTCGATTGATTGACCCTATAAACAAAGATAAAATGTTTCAAGGTAAAAGGAAGTGATTCTCATGTGGTGGGATATTTTGAAGAATGCCAAGTTGTCTGCAAAAGGCAAAGGTAAAACTTTAGATACTTCCGATTTTAAAATTGATATTGAAGACAATGACTGTAATAAGCAATTACAAGAATGGGCAAGAAAATTAAAGAATTATTCTTTGTTGTTACAAGAACGCTATTATGATAATGAATTAATGGTAAAACACTTTGAAGTTGGGGAAGATAGTAATTACAATTGGGCTAAAGAATTTACACTTTATCAAAAACCAACTTCTCAAAAATATCTTTACAGTCGGAAACCCTATTTAGAAGAAGGAACTTATTTTACTTATGAGCCTGTTCCTGAAAATATAGCATGTAAAGCAATTGATATGCTTAAAAAATCTACAACTGGAGATAGAGGTTATGACTTGCATGGTGCTACCGAAACAGCAAAGATTGGTAAATATGAAATAAGGGTTTTTAATTATCATGAATATCAACATAATAAAACAGGTATTACTATTACTATACCGAAGGAAGAAAAGTTGTTTGTTAATATTGCTTGGTTTAATGGAGAAGATATAAATTCTGGAGAAGATACCTTTGATAAAGACTTCCCAATGGAAAGCGGTAAAACTGTATTTGATATTTCTGGATATTACGAAGCAAGAAAGTTTGGTTATAGTTGGTGGAAATAATGTGGTGGGATATTCTCAAAAACGCTAAACTTTCTAGTAAAGGAAAGACTGGTGTTATTGATACCAGCGATATTAATATTGATATTGAAGATGACGAATGTAAAAAAGATTTTTTAGACTGGTTCTCAAAACAGTATGAAGGTAGAATTAATGTAAGAAACCTTAGTATGGTCATTGATGGAAAAATGGAACAAACCAAGGCTTTTTTCATTGATAGAATTATAAAGGACATCCCAGACAAAGAATTTTGTAAATTGAATGATTTTTTGCGGTCAATGATAAAAAATAGAGATAAAATAGAAGATGATTATATTCGTAATAGTATGGAACAAATACGGAATAAAACAAAACAAAGTGAACCCCATGTTGTATTTAAGACTTCTAAATTTAAGATTACTTATGAACTTCCTTTGCCGCCTTTAATACAACAGCAACTTAATTTTGGTGTGTTAACTCTTTTTGCAAATGAAAAGCCAATTCTTACTAGTACTTTAGAAAAGAAAAAAGGTAGTGAAGATTCCGGTTCTGCGGATATTCTTGGGTATCTTCTTTGGGGGTGGTGATTTCATGAATTGGTGGCATATAATCAAGGGGTCTTGTTGTGAATCTTGCGGAGATTTGAATAAGGAGGCTGGCGGTGTTGCATTTGGGGGACACGGAAACGACCCTTCAAAGTTCAACATTAAATACGGAGGTGACAAAGATGACGAAGAAATCGAAGATTGATGTTAATGGCAGTACAGTAACATTACCTGATTATAATTTTAAAAAGCAGTATAATGCTTGGAGAAATAAATTGTCGGGAATTTCTGATAAAAAAATTGCTAGCACCGGAAGTCCTTATGTTAAAGAAGGTGGCTCAAAAAGAGGCCCTTATCCTGAAAACTTATATTTACAGTTAAAAGAGCATGTTAGGAAGTTTCTTCGTGCTGGTTCAAGTAATACAGGTAATGATGGTTTATTTGAAGTACTCGAAGAAATTGAAGAATTATTACTCAAAAGAAAATATATTACTACTGATGATTTAGAAAAATTAGAATTGTATGTAGATGCAATTGCTAAAATAAAAGATAACGAGAAATTAAATCCTAGAAATACTTTATTCACTAGGCCGACAGACTGGAAAATAGCAGGGAAAAGTACAACTGATTCTAGAGCAAAAAACAAAATCCAAATACTTGACGAGAAACCACAAAAAATTTATGGGCATTACAGGGATAACTTTTTTGAAGATAAGTATGGTGTTCCCGAAAAGGAAAAATGGTGGAGTACGCAACTAAATACAGCAAATCCCCCACTAGCACAAGCAATTTTTGGAAAAGGAGATTTAGTAAAAGTTGGCCTTTTGGAAATTTTAAATAAAGCAATAGATGAGTTGGGGGAAAAACCAATAGGAATACAACTAAAAGTTCAAAGAAATGCAGATTCCTTAGCGTTAATACCTTCTGTAAGAAAACAAATTTTTGCCTTGTTGAAGAGAACTGACTTGTTTTCTAATGGAAAACCAAAACTAAAACAAATGGCCTCTATTCTTTCTTCGATGGAATTTGTTGTTGGTGATAAGTCATACGGTGCTAGAAGTGCTAGCCCATCTAGAATTATTACTTTCGTTGGTAATTTACCAGAATTTGCTGGCCCTACAGAAGTCTTTTCATTAAAGCCATTTGGCCCTAATGTTATGGCTAACTTAATTATGAAAGTTATTGGTAGAAAAACTTACAAACTTAAGAACGGAAATTATTTAGATATTAAAGGTAAAACAGAAGTACCGAAAGAAGTTAAAAAGTCTTGGATGGAATTACTTTGGAGAGATTGAGTTGTGGTTCAAAATTCTAAAGAGAAAGAAATTTAATTTTCAATTAATAAAAGAAACAATTAGAAGAATAGTTGTAGAGTTAGATGGTGAAGGAATCAATACTAAAGACTTGGATAATAAATTAATATCAACTTATACTGAAGTAGTCAATGAATTAGGAACTAAAGAAGAAAAAGCCGCACTCAATAGATTAAAAGGTAAGCAAGAAAGTTTAAGAGCATATTCTAAATTATTAAGAAACTATGGCTATACTACAAAACAATCAAGTGGAAACAATAGAGATTTAAGAACAACAATGTGGGTGAAAGAATGATTACAAGAAAGAGATGTGCTTTTTGTCAACATGAACAAAGAGAAGAGTTTGAAGCAGCATTAGAACAGGGTTCTGTTAGTTGTGACGATTTAGATTCAAGAAACAATTGGAGAAGCGGTACTGCGGCCCAACATCAAAGAAATCACATGGGAGAATATACAAACAGTAGTAACCCTAAATGTAAGTTGTGTGTTGACCCAATGCGAAAACATTACGAAGAAGCCCTTTCTAGTGGTAATATAACAAGTGACGCTATTTCTCAGGTCTTAGACATCTCAAAACAACAGGTGCAACGACACATGAAGCACCACTTGGCCCCACTGGTACAGCAATCTGCGGCCACTATGATAGCGAAAAAGGAAGTAAATGAGATTGATTTGTTGAGTGCGAATGTTCAACGCTTAGATGATAAATTGAATGATTTGTTCCTTAATACAGATTTAGAACCAAGAGAGATTGATAGCCTCACTAAACTCGCAAAAGAAGTTCGGGAGTCATTAAAGTATCTACTTGAGTTCAAAGGCAAACTTGTTCACAAGAGACAAGACACAATTATTGTCGCACAAATGCAGGTTGTTCAAGAAGTGTTAGCACAGAACAATCCTGAGATTTGGCTTGAAATTAAAAAGAAAATGCAGGAGAGATTACAATGAGTTGGAAAGATGAAATTAAAAAGGATTTTGGCGAAGGCGATTACACAAAAGAAGAAATGGCTGAATTTAATGAAAAAACAAATAAGTTTTTAAAAGACTTAGAAGAGTTTAAAAAAGAAATTATTAAACAAAATAAGCCAGTTCGAGATTATATATTAGAGGTATTAAATAGAAACCTTGACGAAATGAAAGAAATTACTAAACCAATACCTTTGCATTATAAGGGCCCTAATTCTTTGATGTTAAGTTATAAAACGGGAAGACCAATCAAAGGACATCCCCATTATGGTAAGTTTGGAATAAAGGAATGATTACAATGAGTTGGCAAGATATTCTAAAAGGCAGATTGACAGGTCGTAGTGAAAAACAAGATAAAAAAATAGTATTTGCTGAAAAGAACCTTGAAGCAAGAGAAGAACTAATTCAAGAATTTATGCGTCATTATGATTATCCCCCTCAGTATAAAGATGAACGAGAATTTCAAAGACTTCTTTATCAAGCACAAAACCCTGATTATAGAAGTCAAAGACATTATTTAGAAGGAAAGAAAAAACTACCTAAATTAAAAGCAAGACTCCAAAGAGGCGGTATGACTCGCAAACAAGAAGCCGAATTAAAAAGAAAAATTGCTACTCTTGAAAGAGCAATTAAAGAATTTGAGAGATGATTACAATGACTTGGAAAAACATTTTGAAAAAGGTAACTAAGGTTCCTAGAAAATGGGACAAGTATCAATTCGATACTGATAAGAAAAGAAAGGACAAGAAAAGACAAGAAAGGGGAGAAGAATACCCCAAAGGTAGTCCAACAGAAAGACAAGTTAGTAGTGATGGACATATTGAAGGAATATTCAATAGAAAAAGTCCTTTTGCTATGCCCGAAGATAAATATATTTTGATGGAGGGAAAAGATTTTTCCGGAGAAATATTTTACGGTGTTCAAGTACCTGCTAAGATTACAAAGAAAACAAAATATACTGCTATGAAATACCCCCCTAAGTTAGATTCTAAGGGTAGGCCTATTCAACAAAAATACACAGTACAAGAAGAAAGAGATAGTAGAAAAACAGGTAGAAGAGGCGCAGGAACCAAATATCGAAAACCTGTTGCAGCAGGACAAAAGAAAGTAGATAAAGACGGAAACCCTGTTTATGTACTTGACAAAACAAAAGAACTTACTCCCGATGAAGAATCCGGAAATAAATTCACTATTAAAGAAGGTGAAAAGGCAAAGTCAATACGGCTTAGAAATTTGTCTTTTATCAAATCTAATTTTAATAATGCAATTTTTAAGTTCTACGGCAAAAAGGGTAAAATCGTTAAAGATAAGAAGGGAGAACCATATACAAAAACTGTACCTAAAAAGGGAGTTGCAGGTGGAAAAGAAGAACCTATTAGATTTAGGGGAGAAATCTACCGTTGTAATTTTAGGCAAGCAACTTTCGACGGTGCTGTTATCAGTAGGGTAGTTTTCAAAGAGTGTAATTTTAGAAGCGTTGATTTAACAAAGGCAAAAACAATTCGTGATGTTACAATGATAGACTGCAATGTTAGGGGAGCCTCAATACCTAGCACAGTTCGATTAGTTAATCCCATAAACAAAGACAAGATGGTTAGACGGTAAGTAACTATTTGAAGTATTGGGTTATGGGGGTTAATAGGTGGAGCCAAATGTCTAAGTCCTTTGTAACATCAAACTATACCTTAGAGAGACTTCTTCTAGATTTACAAAGGGGTAGATTAGAGGACCTGCAAGAAATATTGTCGGGAGATTTCAAAGGTAAAACAATTCTATTAGAATTACTATCGCCAATAGAAGGTAATTCTAATGGAGATGCTAGTGCTGCTTTGAAGGGTGTATTTTCTTCAACTGTTGAATCTGTTGCTGAAAAAAAGAATATGACTCCACTTAAGTTTAGGAGAGCAGTTACAAAACCATTAGCATCTCTTTTGAAATCAAGACCAAAGAAGGTAGAAGAACTCACACTAGTAGGTGTTATTAGAAAACTAATTGAGTCCCCATCCGATGACTTAGTTGAAAAATTGATGGTTTTATCAACTGATAGAGAAGATATTGGACAAGAAATAAGTGCTGCAAATACAAATAGAACTGAACTAATTGATGCAATAAGAAGCACTAGTGTTGGAGTTCAAGAACCCACAGAAGATAACTTTGACACTTTACCTCAAGTAAATTGGGTAAAGTACAGTTTAGTTTTAGGTCTTCGTTCACAGAAAAAGGTTGTTCGCTCAAGTGGTTTTTTAGAAATAGAAGGCAGTACTCAAAGAATGATTGATATGGTTAAAGAAACCAAAGACTTTGATGAGGCTAAGGATATAAAAGAAATTAGGATAGACTATCCTAGACTTTATGATTTAATATTTGGCAAAAAAGAAATGGTGTATAATATTGAAGAATCATATGAAGCACTTGAACCAACTAATGAGGATGCTAGAGAATATTTACTTTTCTTGAATAGGAACACAAAAGTTTCCGCTTTGTACCCAAAGTTGAATGCAGGTTCTCTAAATATGTCTCTAGTCAAAAAAGGAAATAAATTGAATCCGTATCTTTTAGATATGTTGAGAAGCGATAGTGTTGATTATTTGAATGACACTTTGGGAAAGGTTGCTAGCGAATCATATATTAGCAGTGAAACAATACAATCTGCAAAGGCAGATGTTTCTATTGGGGAAAAACCAATCCCTAGAAAAGAAAGAGAAGAAGTAGATAGAGCAAATATTGGTTATTATTACTATGAATTGTTCGATATTATATCATCTGCAATTTTGAAAAATAAGGATAGGTTGAAAAACTACAAATTAGATGATAAAGATATAGATGCGATTATAGAACAGGCAGAAAAAGCAGATGCACCTCAATCAGTTATAGATATTATTAACAAAACTTATTCCTTTTACAGTGGTCAAAGCGAGGATGATGATGGTGCTGATGATGATGCTGATGACGATGATGACGATGATGATGATGTTTTAGTTATAACACAGACTGCTAGAACAGAGAGGGGTCTAAGAAGAGGACCTAAAGATATTGTTGAGATGGAAAAGGAAAGCGATATAGACGAAACATTTCAAGATATTTTAGATGAAGATACTGTTAAAATTATATTGAATAGGGTAGGGATTGCTAATCCTAGAGTTATCTCTAGAATCACTAGAAAAAATCCGTATGGTTTCCTTAGAACTAAAGACGAGAATGTTAGAGAAAGCGTTGGTTCTTTAGGAGAAAACATTATGGAAAAAGAAGACATAGCAAACCAAGTGGTGTATCTATTGGCTATGAGAGATGAACTCCGATATAAAAAAGTAGACTACTTCACTCCTTCTAATGACCCGTTAATTGTTTTTCAAATTTATTATAATTTAGCATGGACTTTCGATTCTAATATCGAAAACAGCACAGATGCACTGACTAGAACTCTAATGCAAGATGATACTACAAACGCAGAAAAGAAACAAGAGGTTCAAAAATTCATAAAGCAATTGGATGAAGACCTTGTCGCTTTGGAAAATAATATTACTAAATCTGTAAATGATAAGTTAAAAGATATTGCAGATAGGCCTAGATATTACGAAAACGAAACTAAAGTAGGGATGCTTAGACAACTAGCAAAAAGAGGATTCTTGGCAGTAGATAGGGAGGAATAATTATGGTCAATACAGCAGAAGACGCAAAAAAAGTGTTAGATATTCTTAGTCGACAAGAGATGATAAACTTCTATGAAATTTGGTCCGAAAAACAAAATAAAAGAAGATATCTCAAAGATGTTGTTGGTCAAATCGTAGATAAATATAGGGAACAAAATCCCGATAAAGAAATATACAAACAAGGTAGAAAACTAATACAAAGGGAACTTAACCTTATATTTACAAATAATCCTCCTGTAGCAGAGGGCTATAAAGAGTCATCAAAAGAAGCAATTAAAATACAATCCTTGAATATACTATTGGATGAGATGTTCGGTGGAGTAATTAGACTGAACAGGAAAAAAATTACAGCAGATAATTTTTACAATAAGATTGATGAAGAGACGGTAACAATAAATGGTGTGGGTAAAAAATATACAGAAGATACCATAAAAGAAAAATTAGATAATCAATTTAATGGTGGGGATTTGGGACAGTTGACTGATGAATCTTGGGAATTCCTAAAAGAAAACGATGATATAAAGGCAAGAATCGAAAGAATAGCCGAATATGTAGATGAGGTCAAAGAGGCTGGATTAGGTACTAGAGAGGCTAGTAAAGAACTAGAAACGGTGGATATTAGTGATAGAATTAAAGAATTGTTAGGATGGGGTAGGCATTGGAAAGTAGCAACTAGAAAATCAATATACAAGGGTTGGGAGGAGACTAGTAAAAAACACAAAGAGGTTGTTGAATCTCTAAGAAAATTGAACGATGTTATTCTTGATAAAGATATAGATAAAGAAATGTATAGTTTGTTTCCCGATGTTAAAAAGCCTAAAACTCCTAGTCCTAAAATAGAACAAGCAAGTCAAAAACTAACCACTGCAATAAATAATTTTGAAA
>Ga0098042_1001113_pt1 | contig 10306 bp, 5 predicted proteins | sample 9_EtaG_FD_75066 | JGI IMG/M metagenome (GOLD analysis project Ga0098042, IMG submission 75066) | Marine viral communities from the Subarctic Pacific Ocean - 9_ETSP_OMZ_AT15188 metaG | ecosystem: Environmental > Aquatic > Marine > Oceanic | place: Pacific Ocean | collected 2015-01-10
ATTGATACTCTTATAGAGAGTCATACAATAGCTGTTCTTAGGAAGAATGATGTACGTATCAGTGGCAGTAGCAAAGACTTTTTAACACGAATTGCAAAACAGCTACGTTCACAAGCTCAAAAATTAGAACGAAAGATAAATACTATGGAAGTTATTGAGCACTGTTAAGTGCCGCCCATCTCTTCTTCGTTTCGCTCTTCGAAGTTAGGGACGGGCATGTATTGAGAGTATAAGTCTATTTCTGCCTTTTCTAATTTTTGCAACAACTCTTCTTTACTTAAGCCACTTTTATTGAAATCTACTTCTATAAAAGTTAATCCATTTTCTTCACTAGGTGTGATTACTTTAGGATTTAAACCTAGTTTTTCTAAAGTTTTCATTTTATATTTACCATACTGTAAAGAAAATCCTAAATTTTTAGGGGTAGTTTCTGCTTGGCTCTTAGGTATTCTTGCTATAACATCCGCCAGTTTTTCATCTGTAGGCTTACCATATTTTAAGTAAAATGGATTATTTGCACGTTGTTTGTGAAAACTAAATATACTTCTCCCTAATGGCGGTTTGAAATATTGTATAATATTTAATCGGCTTATAATTTTTTCTTTTATTTCTTCTGTTTCTTGTAGTCTAGTTCCTAACAGACGTGATTTTAGAGTACCTCCTTTATATAACTTAACAATCTCTTTTGATGTTTTATCACTAAAAAGTTCTACTACTTCACTTGGTGGTGATACCATCTCACCTGTATCAGGAGTCATAGCATCTCGTTTAAGACCCATTCCTTTAAGTGCAAAGTCGTCCATATTATTTAATATGTTGTTAATTATTTTGGAATCATTGTTCTTAACATCATCTACAAAAAATTTATGTACAAGCCTATCTAAATCAAATTTATCGTTGTAGCCTTCCCAAAATTTATAAAATTTATCAAATTCTTTAACTTTAAAAAACTCAGGGTTTCGTATTGCAATATCATTATTAGACCCAGGAAGTATACTGTCTAATCCTATATCATTTATAACTAGATATCTTTGTGTAAATTCTTGAAAAGGTGTTAAAATTTCTTCTGCTGTTACTGTGCTTGTTTTAATTTCTCTTGGTTCTGTATCTGTCAATATGTTAAATAAATGTTTATCTGCAGATGATACATTTTCTTTTTGTAACGGACTTTGTATATATTCTTTAATTAATTTATAATTATACGGCTCAGTTAAATTACCAGACCACCCCGCTAATTTAGCCATAGTTGTAAAAGTATTAAATTGTAATTTATCAAATCCATCTTTAATAGCTTGTTTAACATTGTGCAAAGTGCTCATTTCAACTAATTTGTCAGGACGGTTTTGTAAGTTTGCAAATGCCCTATCTGCGACATTATCCATATAAATATCAGAAGTGGGCACTCCTTGTTCTTTATCCAAGTAACGCTCGAATTGTTGCATTTGTTCTTCTGCAGAGAGAGTACCTTCTCTTGTTGTTGTCATACGCATACTTTGCAACATTGCTTCTGGAGAAGTAAATCCTTTAGTGGCAGAACGCTTAAATGTATCAAACTGCTCTTCTCCGAGTCTTTTTATTAAATTTCCTTTTCCCCAGTTTTTCTCTATTTCCTGTAATCTATTTCGTAACGCAACAGGGAACATACGTTGTGCATCATTGCTGACGTTCTGCTCAGTAGGAGCACTTTTTCTGTACAAATTATATAACTCTGGTCCTCCTAGGTTTTCCCACTGCCTTAATTTACGCAAATTATATGCTGTTCCACTGCTATCTAAAATAAAATTAGCTTCATCAGTTAAATTTATTGCTGTTGATAAATCATCTGCTACTTGGAATTTACCACTTGGGTCACCTATAGATATCTTTGGTCTCACCCTAGTTGTACTTAATCTTGCTTCTTTAGGTTTAAAAATAGATTGTTGGGCTTTAATCTTAGCAAAAGTTTTAAATAAATTTTCTAAACTGTCAACTGTTATAGGTTCTCCCATTCCATACCTACTGGCATCTCCAAAATTTATGCGGAGACTTATATCCTTATCTGTTTTAAAAACCCCAGGTAAAAATATTCTTTTGTCCATTCCAAAGCCTTTACTAGGAGTAAAACTGTTATGAATAGCCCGTTTTGCATATTCTACTATAGCATTATATGTATCGCTGATTGTATCAGGAGTATCCCCTCCTTCTTGTTTAAGATTACTTCGTATATATTGTAATACTTCATTAATGTTCATTCTATTTTTTTCAATAGCCCCTCTTGTCAAACTACTAAAGTTTTGACTCTTCATGAGGTTTCTTTGTAATTCTATATTTGGAACAGGAATATATTTTAATATAGCATTCATCTCCTGCATTTTCATTTTAAAATTTAATAATAATTCTATAAATTTTCTTTTATCATAACTGCCATCAACATTTCGTGGGTATTCTAATATAAAATCAAAATCTTCTATACCATAATTGTTAAGGTTTCCAGTCTCATCAACAGCTGCTATCTCTGGCACTCCGTCTACAGTCTGTTTCTGCAATGGTACTTTTTTTGAAGGGTCTAACATATTATATTCACTTAAGGTAGACGGTTTAGTATACATACCAGGACTTAATAAATCTTTACTTATGCTTCCTTTGTTATAATCTGTTATATCACTTGCTGTGTAAGGATGGACAGTATCGGGAGCTAATTCCTTTAATTGCAAACTTCTAACATGCCCATATATAGGTGCTCCACCTTCTTCTCCAACGACAGACGGATGAAGATATTTCTTTTGATAACTATATGGAGAAGTAACACCTTTAGCTTTTAACCCTACCCCCTCTTCTGAAAAGGTTACTTTAAATGGAAGATTTAGAGCATTTTTTGTAGCACTAAAGGCATTACCTTCAGGAAAACTATTAAAGTAAGCTTTAACATTTGTACTATAAAAAGGACTTTTTCTTGTTTCTATTATTTCTAAATTAGATAATTCTTCTGGTATATTTAAGTCTTTAACTCTTAATATAGGTAAATCATTGGGATTTCCTTTTGCAATAGCTTCTTTTATTATTTTAGTGTTATCAGGTAAATTTGTATCAAACTCAGGTAACTTCACTAATTCATCAGGTGGTTGATTATCTCCTATACCTCTAGTGACAGTTGTATCTACATCATCATCAAACACAGCATCCATTTCAGTCTTTTTGACTGTTGGGGCTTTTCCAAACCTGTCTTTAACAGTTACACCTTTTTGTGATAACGCTTGCCTAAGTATATCTTTACCACTTACATCACTATTTTTCTGTATATTAGCTAAAATACTTTTAGTTAGGTACTCGTCTCCGGTTAATCCTTTCATACCTTTTAGTTTAAATCCAAAGCCTGAGCCAAAAGTAGCACCTGGGGGCTTTACTAATGGGTTTGCAAATTGGGCAGCACCTAATAAACGCAAAGCACCTCCTGCGGTAGGTCCATATTCACTTGGTCCAGTTAAACTAAAGAATGGTAGATTCCGTGGGTCGGTGGGTTCATCAGGAGGAGATACAATAGGACCTGTACCCATACCTGTGGGTGCTAGTGGTGTGAAGTCTGTTTTTTTGAGGGTGTTAACAAGTTCTCTAGGACTCATTATTCCAAAATTAGGAGCTGGGGTATTTGATAAAGCTGCTTTGTAATCTTCTTTTTGTTGGGCAATATCCAATTGTTCAGCTATAAGTTTATCTTTTATAGCAGTTTTACTTTGTCTGTACGCTCCAGGAAGCATAGGTAGCACTTCAAAGTAGTCTAAAGACACACGAGGACTTGCCTGTTCTTTTAATATAGTCTCAACAAGAGCCATAGAACCTGCATCTTTTTGTTGTTTGATTGCAGCTTTACGCCTTTTGACAAAACCTTTAATATCTTTTTCAGTTAGTTTTAGGTCTTCTTCTGAACGAGGAGTATCTCCACCTTCTAAGCCTAACACATCTTTATACGATAACCCTACTAAGTTCTTCTGTAGTCCACTTAAAGTACCATAGTCTTGCCCATAGGAAATTATTTCTTCATCGTCTGCCATTATTGTGCACCTATTTGTTTCTGAAATTGGTCCATTTGTTCTAGGTAAGAAGAAGCACCAGAATACTCAGTATCTAGCATTATATCTGTTTGACTATCGGAAGCTCTATTATACTCTTGGGTTCCTTTCAGGGCAACCTGGGCTATTATGTTAGATATAGCTCCTTTACCAAGGAAATATTGCTTTTGTCTTTCCATCATTCTACCAAATGCAGTTGTAGCTTTTGGCTTTGCCAATCCTGTAATTGCATCAGCGAAAGCTTTATTAGTGAACAATTTAGCTACTCTGCCTTGAGCACTTAGTCTCGTTATACCTTCTACAAATTTCTTAGGGTTAAGAGTAAATAAGTTACCTATCAATTGTGCCCCAGATAAAGCAGAACCCGCATCTGTACCTGTTTGTTTTATAACTCCTGCATAATTTTGGAAATTTTTAAATAATTCCTTTTGGGTTATTTCTTTTCCATCTTGCAAGGTAAGTTTTTTATTTAATATTTTATCAAAAACGCCTGCCTTAGTAAATTTATTTATTATAACATTTAAAGCTGTGGGGTCTATAGTCTCATCTCCAACTTGAGCAAACACAGAGTTTTTCTCTGTTACCTCTTTAATAACTCCACTTTCTCGTGATATTATAAAATCAATTAACCCTCGTCTAACATTCTCAAGACTTGTTTTAGCGTCTTTTGCAGGCATTCTACTTATTACTTCTAGCATGGTCTCTATATCTTGCTTGAATCCTATATCATCTGTTTTACTAATAGCACTACTAAATACATCAGATAATTCTGCATTTTTTATCCTGCTACCAAGTACATATCTTTCTGGCATTTGCAGAGCGTTTAATTTAGATACAATTTCTATATCTTTTAATAATTGTTTTTCTACATCTGGAGTTAAGCCAAGATTTATTTTTTCTCTTTTTGTGAAACTTTGTATATATGCTTTAACACTCTCTGCAGATTCTATTTTAGTTAGAGTTGCATCTCCTGCACCTGCTAATTTAAATGATATTACATCTGAAAATGCTTGTTGTAATTTCCCAAGAGTTCCTTTTGATTTAATATCAGGAAGATTCTTGGCTAAATACTCTTCTTGAAATTTTATGTTAGATAAAGTTATATTATTTCTACCCACAGGTGCTGTAGCTGTTTCTGTTAATCCTAAAGCTTGAGGAATAAGAGCTGTTTCTCCACCTGTCTTAGATGCAACACGTGACTCTATCTGTAGAGGAGTTTCTATAGACTGCATAGTTTTTTTATAAAAAGCGTTTGCTTCCTTTAGTTTTTTATCTATTCCCTCTACTTTAGGAAATTTTTTAGACACAATAGGATTAGCAAGAGTTTCTAATAAATCATCGCGAAGATTCTTGGCTAAAGAAGCTAATTGAGGATTAACTGCCGTGCCTATGTCTCTTGCAAATAAACCTGAAGACATTTGTCCTAATAATACAGCATACCCATGAACTAGTTCTGCTGGAGTTTTTATTGTTATAAAATTATCATCCATATATTTTGCATATTCTGGATATTTATTTCGTAATTTTATTACAGATTTCTCTACTCCTTGTTGAGTTAATACTCTAGTATTTTTACTTGTGACTCCTAAATTAAATATATCTTCTATGATGCTATCTAATTTACCTTCTCCTGTTACAGTTGGAGTTGCTGAAGCCTCTATAGGTGAACCTGCCACTTGTTTACTAGTAGGAACAGTTGTGTCAACTTGTCGCGAAACTATTCGCGAACGGACTTTCTCTAAATTAAGTGGAGCCTGTCCTATAGCATCAAATATAGATTTATACATACCTCTGGACTCATCCATACGTAAACTAAGGAATAGGTTTTCAACTTCCCTTAAGTTCATTCCCAATTTTTCAGGGTCAATCGTTATTTTACCTGATTTAACATCATTTATGAGAGTTTGCATACTAGACATATCTTGTCTAAATTTATTAAAGTTGCCCCCACCAAAATTAGTTTTAAATGCTTTCATGTAATCTGTAAGAGATGCCATTTGCCCACGAATCATTTTAGATAAATAGCCAGAGGTTTGGTCTACAAGAGCACCTATTCTACCTATTTTTTTATCCATAGTCCTTTGAGTAAGCATAGTTCCTGTTAGTCTAGTATCTGCACCAGGTATTATTGGAATATTGTCACTGAATTGTTCGGCTTTGATAGCAGACTCAAATAAATCATCAGAAGCAACTGTTAATCTATCTCTTACTCTACTCATAGCCATAGTTACTTTATCTAAAAGAGCAGGAATAAATGGGAATGCTGTTCCTACTATGCCTCTTAATTCTTGTTTAAATTCATTACTGGTAATATCTGCAGTGCCACCAAATAGTTTTTTTAATGCCTCTCCTGCTTTAGGGTCAGCTACTAATTTGTTTAGTTCTTCTACTAATGTGCCGAAGTCATCTGCTTCACCTTTAGTTAATCCTAAATTCTTCTGTAATAACTGCCTGCCTCTTTCTCCAGCTTTGTTAAATACATACATGCTATATCCAAGGGACAGAGGACCAGTGGCAGGAGCTAAAGGACCTGATAAGCTTGATATAACACCAGAAGTTATAAAAGCAGTACCCATAGCTGCTATGTCAGTAGTTACTTCATAAGCTCCCATGGGTAAGAATTTTTCTATGTAATCAAAAGTGCTTTGTGTAGGACTTGTATAGGGAGAAAATGTGCCATCTTCTCTTTTAACACTAACGTAAAATCTATTTTGTAAAAAATTAGCTTTTTTATCTTCAAATATTTTAAAGTTCCCTGGACCTACAACCTTTTCTATAGCATTAGACACTTGATTTATGTTATCAGAAAATCCCAAAAGAGCCTGTCCTTCAAATCCTAGTTTATCAGATACTTCCATATTAGAATATTCGTATGTGCCACCTTGTTCTTCAGCTAAATTTTTAACACGGTTTTCTCTAAAAGGGTCTTTATCTCGTTTAGGGTCTTTATCTGGCATAAACTGTGAAGGAAACATATAACCACTCATCCCTGCAAAAGGAGGGGCGAATCTCATGGCTAACATATCTTCTTTTTTTATTCCTCCGCTCTCAATGGGTTTTTCTATAAGCTCAGACCCTGTTGTGAAATCTTCTTCGGCAGTTTTGTCTATAGCTTGTTGAGAAGGTATATAAGGAGTAGAAGAAGAAGATGAGGCTTTTTCTTTTTCATCTATCTCTCCTATTTGTGATAAATAAGATTCTGATGCTGACATTAATTATTTCCTTGATTTATTTCAGGTAAGTATACGTTTGAATAATTCTTTTTATATTCATCATCAGAGGTATAGTTTGTTCTTGCTTGTAACGCCCTTACTGAGTTGAGAGATAGTGCCATTAAATTATCTACTTGCTTCATTACGTATTCCCCTCGGGCTCTGACAGTTGCATCAGAGCTTTTAGTATCCTCAAAAGCTTTCTTAACTGAAGATGCAGTAAAATTGTATGACTTCATCATTCTTCCAAATACTTCATTTGCAACAGAGGGCTTGGTTACATCAAGAACTTCTTTGCCATTCTTATCAGTAGTTGTTTGGGCAAAGTTATTTCTAAGTCTTGGAGTATTTGTGTGTATTCCTAACGCCATTTGAGTTGCTGCCGCTCTCTCTAAACCAATTAAAGCAACTAGAGCATTAGTTTTACCTACGCCAAGAAAATCTTCATCATCTATAATACCTATATATTGATTAATAATTTTTAAATCTCTATCAGAAATCCTAGGGTCATCAAATATATCTTCTTTAGCGGTTTTAATAAATTGTCTAGCTTTTTGAATAGCTTGCTTAACATTTGCACCGCCTATAGCGTCTGCTAAGTTATTAGCACCAACTAAATCAGCTAAGTTTGTACCAAATTCTTGTAATCTTCCAAAGGCAGTAAATACCTGTGGATTCTTGAATAATAATCCTTTAATTTCACCTATAGTAAATATAGATTGTTCTGAAGATGCAATCTTTTTAGAATTATTTTCCCTACTTTCTAAATTAGGATTTACTTCTTCCCCTGTTGCATCAGTTCTAGGTACTATTCTAGTGGAAAGTGAACCATCTTTGTTTACTATATTTTGAACTGTTTCCCCACTTTGCATCATAGACTTAAGAGGAATGTTACCTGATACATGAAGATTTGCTGCGTTTTCTGCTTCAGTCTCACTATAGTTCATAGTATTCATGTAAAATGTTTTTATATTGCCTCTATCTATACTAGATTCTGTAGGTTTACTAGGCGTTGTCATACCTGTGCGTAGTGCTTCTGGGGTTGCTCTTTGAGTTGCATTTAACTCTGGCATATCAAATGTGTTAGATAATACTTTTTTAACTTGTTCTACGGGTAAGTTACTTCTTTGAGCAAACATCTCGACCACTTGGTCTGGAGAATAAAACTTAAATAAATTCTTAAATGAGTTAAATACAGAATCATTAGATGCATTTTTAGGAGCTATATCTACAGATTCTATTTTAGTAACTTCAGGAGTTGGTTCTGTAGCTAATTTGTCTACATCAACTTTTGTCACAGGTATATTATTATTATAAGATGATAACATATTTGTGACTATCTTACTAGCTTTGTCTACACTTTTGTTACTTATCTTGTAAGCTTGTTCTGCAATACCTACATCTACATTAAATGATTCAGCTATAGTTTTTATTTTATCCATATCGGATAATGCTGCTTTTTGTTTCTCTTGTATAGAACCTGCTTTAGCGTTATACAACTTGCCTATGTTATCCATACGTGCAACAGCATCTTGCATAGGAGCTTCTAATCCCTGCTGTAATACAGGTAGTGCCCCTCTCATTATACCACCTAGTGTTATTCCCATTACATAGCTCCTTGTCTAGCCATTAGTCCTTGAGGCTGTTCCATAGGAAGCTCCTCTGTATTGTCCTCTTTCATTCTATCTGAGAAGCCTTTCATAGACTCCGTCTCAAACTCAACTTTATCTTTCTTAAACTGTGCTATTTGTTGTAATCCTTTATCAATCATAGAATCTTGATTTTTTATAACTTTATAATCTACCTCAGCTTGTTCAGCTAAATGCATAATTAACATAGTCAAATCTTCTCCAACTAATATAGCTGTATCAGGAGTCATAAGTCCCTCTGAAAACCCTGCTAGTAACAAAGAATCCACAATAGTAGCAATAGGTATCTGTGCATCGACTAAACTTAATAGTTTATCTGCCATAGCATCTTCTTCAAACTTATCCATGAAATAATCCATGACTTCATCAGGAGTATTTAACATTGCAGGTTTGTCCCACGGATAGATACCTGGAGTTTTAGTTAAAGATTGTCCTGGAATAGCAGTATCGAACGAAGAGCGTTCTTTACCACTAGGAAGTTTCATAGTGTCGTTTAATTGAATATCCATTGTTATGCCTTAGATGTTAGTAGACCTAGTTGTTTTTTGAGGATAGAGTTATATATACTTTGAGGTCCATACGCTCCTGTGTTTACAGAAGCAGGTTTAGATTTTTGTCCATAATAACTAGACCTTCTTCTTTGAGGTCTGCCAAATTTTTCATATATATTTACGTCTGGTGGAGCTTTTAGTGCAGATTGTTGTGGAAGTTGACTTTTACCTCCAAACTTACTCATTACTAAATTAGTAGCTATTGGTGCTATAAGACTCATCATGTTTAGTTTTCCTAGCTTCTATTAATTGCTGCAATACCTAAAGCAGATATAAAGCCCCCTATAGCATTAGATGATTTCTCATCTAAGTATTGATTGTATAAATCGGAAGTAACGTCTGCATCCAGTATTGCCATAGCATAGTTAAATGCTCTGTCTTGTGAGTTTTCCGCAGAAGTATACGCATAATCTGCTTCATCTCTATATTGTTGCCAAATGTTGTTTAACGCAGTATTTGATATATTAAGGTAATTAGCTGCATTTAATTGATTAGCTGCGTTAACAGCAGCAGTATTAGCTGTGTTTACATTTCTACGCCACGTAGCATTGGACTGTGCTATCTCTATAGCGTTCTTTGTATTAAACTGCTCTCTGCTGTTTAACATTGTAGCACGGAATTGATTTAGTGCATTCGCTTGTCCTGAGTTAAACTGTTGTTGTGCATTGAACTGACTTGAGTTTAGTTTATTAATATCCGCAGTCAAAGACTCAAAGAACTGATTAACTTGGTTTTGACTTGTGGCATTAAAGTTTTGAGCCGCATTTTGTGCAGCTTGGTCAGATAATAGAGTTTGCATTTTAGCTTGTTGGTTTAATGCTTCTGTCTGCTGTGAATTACTTAAGTTA
>Ga0098042_1001114_pt1 | contig 10296 bp, 14 predicted proteins | sample 9_EtaG_FD_75066 | JGI IMG/M metagenome (GOLD analysis project Ga0098042, IMG submission 75066) | Marine viral communities from the Subarctic Pacific Ocean - 9_ETSP_OMZ_AT15188 metaG | ecosystem: Environmental > Aquatic > Marine > Oceanic | place: Pacific Ocean | collected 2015-01-10
AAGATCAAGAGTCTATTGATGCTTGTAATGAGTTGAATATGACTATGATATTTACAAACAAACGACATTTCTTACATTAAACAACTATGGCTAATTACGCATTACTAAGTGTATCAAATAAAACAGGTATTGTAGATTTCGCAAGATCTCTAGTTGATTATGGATATACTATTATTTCTAGTGGTGGAACACACGCAGTTATTCAAGCAGAAGGTATACCAGTAATGAGGGTGTCTGATTATACTGGTTCACCAGAAATTCTTGATGGAAGAGTAAAGACATTACATCCAAAGATTCATGGTGGTATTCTTGCTCAACGTGATAATGCTAGTCATGATTTAGACCGTAAGGTGAATCGTATTGAATTAATTGATATTGTTGCAGTAAACCTATATCCATTCAAAGAAACAGTTGCTAAACCAGATGTAACACTTGAAGATGCAATTGAGAATATTGATATTGGTGGCCCTAGTATGGTAAGATCAGCAGCAAAGAATTACAAGAATGTTGCTGTAATGACTAACCCACATCAGTATGGAATTTATATGGATTCTATCAAAGGTAATTTAACAATTAAACCTGAAACTTTAAGAGAACAATTTATGGTAGAGGCATTCAGACATACTGCGGAATATGATACTACTATTAATAAATGGATGGAAGAGAGAGTTCTATAAATAAAAGGAGAGTAATTGTGTATTCCAATGGATCCTAATTTTAGAAGTCTTCTTGAAGCTGTTAATGAAGTATATTTAAAAGAGGGTGTCAAAGGAGCAGATAATACCATGAGAAAAATGGCTGCTCAAGATAGGGCGGCAGGAAAAGATAAACTCTTATCAAAGAAAGAGGGTGATAAGAATGCTGCACATATGGGAAGAAAAATAAAAATGAGTCCTGGTTATAAAATGGAAGGATTAGATCCTGTTGGTAAAGAGGATGGTGATGTTAATAATGATGGTAAGAAAGATAGTTCAGATTCTTACTTAATGAAGCGTAGAAAAGCAATTGCTAAATCTATGGGTAAGGATGATAAGATGAAGAAAGAAGAAGTAGATGTGATTGAGAAGTTAATTAGCTCTGGTAAGTTCAGTAAAGAAGAAATTGAAAGAGTGGCATGGAATGAATTTGATGAAAACTATCAGGCAATGAGAAATCCTGAGAAAGAAGAAGAGAAAGATAAGAGAAGTGCAAGACAGAAGAGAATGGATTCTCCTGATAAAGGAATCAACTCTCCTGCATTTAAAGAGTTTATGAGAAAGCAGGGAATGTGATAAGTGGCGAACCTTAGTAAAAAGGATCTAAGCAAAGATAATAGAGAAGAAACTTTTTTAAAAAAATTTTTTCATATGGGCAATCATATGAATATTTTTGCTGTAAAGAGAAAAACGGGTAATCCTAAAGAAGGTCAGTTTGAACCTAATGCAATTACCTTCATGGTAGACGGTGATCAAACTGTCGCATTTGAACCTGATCAATCTAGTGATTATGAAGAAGCCCTTGCTATACTACAAGAGAACATATCTCTTGGAGGAACTAAAAACAAAGTGCTTATTACAGGAAAATTTAAAAATGACAATAGTATAGATACTCTTTCTTTAAGTGATCTTGAAAAAACCTCTGAATTTGGTGGACAGACTGGTGGTAAAAGAGTAAATCTTGGTATTCAATTTGAAAAAGATTTTTATAAAAGTTTAAATTGTGAAGTAGAATGTGTATGTGAACATACCAAATATGAAAGACCATCTAAAGAATTAATTGCTAAGATTAATGAGATATACAAGATAAAGGGTGGATTATCTAAAGTAGATGCGGTTGGTGGAAAAAATCAACCGAGACCTTTAACTTATAGTGGTGGTTTATATGTAACTGCTGGTGGCAAAAAAACAAAAAACATAGGAAGTACAGTTACTGATATAACAACCACTTTTGGTGGAAAGAAAGAAATGTACTTATCACTTAAGTATGGTAATACTTTAACGTTTATCAATTCTGGAGTTGGTAAGATATTTACAGAGAAGGATTATAAAAATAATTTTAGAGGATATAATAATAATATTGGTAATGCTATTTTTGATATGTTTGCTATTGATAGGAGAGAATATGCAAACGTTTTTAATTTATATGGAAAGGGTTATGGAGGAAAAAAGGTAGATGTTACTAATAAATGTAATAAAGCTGCCATCAAAGATTTGTTGCAGTATGCAATAGGTTATGGTTATTGGATGGTTCATGGTAAAGGTGGTAGTAGTGTTGACATTTATGAAATGACAGAGCAATACATGAAAAAAGCATCCACTATTAGCGGCAAAGTTATGTTAAATTATGGGGGATCAACTGGAAGGGGTAAAAGACTTGATATACATTTAGAGAGTTCTGTATATAAGTTTATGTTTAATCTTAGGAATAAACAGGGAGGTAAGTATCCATCACACATAATGTGCGATTACAAGAAAAAGTAATACACTAAATATAGGTATGAAGAATTTTTTCCAATTTTTAACTGAGGCTAGTACGTCCCAAGCGTCGGCACAGGCACAGAAATTAAACCTCACAAGTGATGGGCATGGTAGTTGGTTAGACTCCCGTGGTAATATGGTGGCGACCACTGAAAAAGGTAAGTTAGTCTTTTTAAAGAAAAAGGTAAAGGCATCTGACATTGATAAATCTGGTAATTCTAAAGGTGCAAAACCAACTACGATTGAAAGAAAACCAAAGAAAGTTGATGATGTATCAAAAGCAAAGACATCTAAAGTAGATGATACTGAAAAACAAACTTCCGATGGAACTCTGACAGTTGCATTTGGTAGATTTAATCCTCCAACTGTGGGGCATGGAAAATTATTAAGTGCAGCTCAGAAAGCAGCAGAGGGTGGAGATTTAAAAATATACCCATCAAGAACACAGGATGCAAAGAAAAATCCTCTTGATCCTGATATGAAGATTTCATATATGAAAAAAATGTTTCCTAAGTATGAGGATAACATTATTAATGATCCTGAGATGAAATCTATATTCAATGTACTAACGACTGCTAATGAGTCAGGTGTTAAAAATATTAATATTATTGTAGGATCAGACAGGCAATCAGAATTTGAGAATCTAGCAACAAAATATAACGGTGAACTCTATAATTTTGATAACATTAGAGTTATTTCTGCTGGTGTAAGAGATGCAGATGCAGAAGGTGTAGAAGGAATGTCTGCATCTAAGATGAGAAAGGCAGTTGTTGATGATGATTTTGATTCATTCCGTAGAGGAACACCAAAAGATCTTGATGATGGTGAAACTACAGCCTTATTCAATGCGGTTCGCACAGGAATGGGAAGTAAGAAGAAGAAAGTTAAAGAAGATTATGATTTGTGGGAGATTGCACCAAGGTATGATCAAAAAACTTTACGAGAAAACTATGTCAAAAAGAATATTTTTAATATAGGTGATCTTATAGAAAATTTAAATACTGGATTAGTAGGTAGAATCATAAGAAGAGGAACTAATTATCTTATCTGTTTAACTAAAGAAGAGTACATGTTTAAATCATGGATAAGAGATGTTATGGAATATACTGAGGTTAAGATGGATAGACGTAACAGACTTCCTAATAAACCAAACACATTAATAGGAACTGGTGGGTATTTAAAAAATGCTATGGCAGCAACAAAAACTCAAAAGATAAGAAATTTCATAAATAAGTACAGGAAAAATAAGTAACCATACAATGGCAACATATTCTAATTGGAGAGAAGATCTTATTGAGGTTATTGATGCACCAACAACCGATAAAAAGGATAGTAAAAAAGTTAAAGAAGCAAATATCAAAAATAAGATTGTGATTAATCCTACCTTTAAGGAAGCTGTTGAGGAAATGGGTGGAGAAATAATTGAAATGAAAGAAGTTGATGATGAGGCAGAGACTAATAAAGAGGTTAAACAAAAAGCAACAGATGAAAAAGCAAAGAAAGAAGTAAAAGCAAAACAACAAAGAGTTGGATTAGCAAAAAAAATGATCTTGCAGAAAAAAATGCAAGCAGTTAGAGCAGGTGCAGGTGCAGATATTACAGCCTCTTATGAACCAGAAGGTCAAGTGCTTGAGAATGCACTTACACTACTTGGTAAAAAGAAAACTAAAGTAGAGAGGAAACCTAAAAAGGCTATGGATGCTGGTGCAAGAGCAAAGAGAATGTTAGCAAGAAAGGTACATGCTAAGTATGTCTCTGGTAGTGAGGATAATGTGCCTGATGATATAAGAGAAGCAAAGGTAGATAAAGGTCGTAGTGATTATGGTAAAGCATCTATCAGGAACTATAGAAGGAAAGGACCAGGACATGGTGAACCAGCAATGTTTGATCCTGAGAATAAAAGAGGTAAGTTAATTGACAAACGTAGAGAGGAGCATAAAGCAAGAAGAGGTGTTAAAGGTGCAAAGGTTCCTGCTTATAAGGTAAATGAAGGTGAAGACAAAGCATTTAACTATGTACTTGATAAGATTAAAAAAGAGGTTGGAAAGAGTGGTTATATAAGTAAAAATAATCCTAGAAAACCACAAAGTGCTGCTGATAAAGCAAAGGCTCGTGCTCACCAAGCAAAAGTCGATAAAGAAAATGCAGAAGCAAGGGCCAAAGATCCATCACAGGGTCGTTATCCCAAAGGTTAGTAATGCCATTGCATAGACTTCCCTTGGATGATTGGTTTGATGATGTAAAAAAACATCCATATGATTCATGGCCAATTGCTACTGATGTTCCAGAAGTGGGTGAATGGTTACCTGAAAATGGTGAAGAACCACCTAAAGAGGATACCAATATACATCAAAAAATGTATTCTATTGCAACTAGTAAATATAATCCGTTTTCTGTAGGAGGATCTGAAAATGCCAGCAGTATCTAAAAAACAACAACGTTTCTTTGGGATGGTTCGTGCTGCCCAGAAAGGTGAAATGGAAAATCCATCCAAAGAAGTTTCAGATGTTGCAAGTGATATTAGTATGAAAGATGCTAAGAAGTTTGCTAAAACAAAACATAAAGGTCTTCCTGAGAAAAAAATTACCAAAGAAGAAGTTACTGGTGGTTTTCAATTTCAGGACTATGACCCTAATATGAAATTTAGAGAGTATGAATTTATTGATATTGTTAAAACAGAACCCTTAGTAAAAACCGAAGAATCAAATCCTCGTATTCCTAGAAAGAAAGGACAACCTGCTAATTCTAAAAAACACTCTGATCTATATACAGATGAGAATCCAAAAGGAACTATTCATGGATTGGGTTTTAAAGATGTGGCAACTGCTAAAGCATCCGTCACCAAAATTCGGGGATCTTCAAGATCACATGCTCATAAAATCCAAGCAGCAGTTGCTATGGAACAAAGAGCGAGAGAGATGGGTAAAACCTCTGAAGCAGCAGTCTACAGAAAATTCATCAATACGATGAAGAAAAAAACTAAAAAAATGTCAGAAGGATATACTGCTAATAACTTTGAAAAGTTAAAAACTAAAATAGGTTCTGCAAAAAAACATCGTAAACCTGCTGTTGATGAAGCAGCAAATCCAGCTCAGCAAGCAGCTATTGCTATAAATATGAAGAAGAAGGGTAAAAAACCTAAAGATATGAATGAAGGTTCACTTCACAAATGGTTCAAAGGATCCAAATCTAAAGATGGTAAAGGTGGTTGGGTCAACGTAGTCACAGGTGGAACCTGTGCTAGTGATAAACCAGGTGAAGGTACACCTAAGTGTGTATCCTCTTCTAAGAGAGCGAGTATGTCAAAAGCAGAAAGACTCTCTGCTGCACGTCGCAAAAAGAAAGCAGATCCAGGCCAACAATCTAAGTCGGGTGCTGCAAAACCAACTTATGTTTCCACAGATAGTCCCAGAAAAAAAATGAAAGAAGCAAAAGAGCATCCTAAGAATGTAAAGGGAATCGCAAAAGAATTAGACAAAGCAGTAGAAATGCATAAAAGTCAGGCAAAACGTCTGAGAAAAGCAGGTATTGCCGAAGGTGCAGATAAGAAAGGTAAGGGTAGTGGTAGTAAAGATGCTTGTTACCATAAGGTCAAGTCTCGCTACTCTGTATGGCCTAGTGCTTATGCATCAGGGGCTCTTGTTAAATGTCGCAAAGTTGGTGCTGCTAACTGGGGTAACAGCACAAAGAAAGAAGAATTTGAAGGTCTTCTTACTTTCCAACAGTTTCAAGAAAAATGTTGGAAAGGTTATGAGAAAAAAGGTATGAAGACAATGTTTGGTAAGAGATACCCAAACTGCGTCAAAAAGGAAGAATTAGACACGTCAAATGTCACAGAAGAATCAGCCGCATGGCAACGAAAAGAAGGTAAAAAAAAATCAGGTGGACTCAATGAAAAAGGAAGAAAAAGTTACGAACGACAAAATCCTGGATCTGACCTTAAAGCACCTAGCAAGAAGGTTGGAAACAAGCGTAGGTCATCGTTCTGTGCTCGAATGAAAGGAATGAAAAAGAAACTAACTTCTGCAAAAACTGCAAGAGATCCTGATAGTAGAATCAACAAATCTCTACGAGCTTGGAACTGTTAGTCTATATAGATTAGTCGCTATAAAATAAAAATGTGTTGCACGAGAACTCTTTCAAACGAGGTTATTCTCGAAGCATTGAGGTGTTGTCGAGATGTATATCCTCATGATGAAGATTATCTAGTAAGTAGAAAGATCACAGGACATACTATACTTGCGGTAGAAGGCACAAAAGAAACAACTGATTGGGTAACTAATCTTAAGTTTTTGATCAAAAGAGATGATTGCCACAGAGGATTTAAGAATAATTGTAATAGAACACTAGCAAAACTAGTAGTTGATTATGAAGGATTAAATCCTGAAAGAAAACTCATTATCACAGGCCATTCTCTTGGAGGTGCTACTGCTACATTAATTGCTGACCTTTTGTGGGAGTCTGGTAATAAAAACATTGCACTCATTACGGCAGGTGCTCCAAGACCAGGTGGACGTAAACTTAGAAAAAGATTAGCGGGTTTAGAGCAGTATCGTTTCGTTCATGGAAATGATATAGTTCCAAATACACCTCCTTGGTTAGTTGGATATGTTCATCCTCATGAAAAAATTCAATTGGAGGATATTGAAGAAACTAAATTGGATGGTGTCACCGATCATAACATAGGTGATTATGTAAAAGCAGCAGAAAAACATTTTGTTGATAAAAAAGTATTGTTATGAGTTTACTATTTTTGTTACTTAAACCCCTTCTACTTTTATTGGTAAAAAGGGTGTTTAAGAAGCAGATGAAACAATTTGCTGTTGACATGTTAGAGGAGTATGCTGCAACCACTGATAACGATGTGGATGATGCACTTGTATTGCGTGTCAAAAAGGCAATGAGACTGGGAGCAGTCTAAGATATTCAGGTTATAAATATTCATTAGCAAAAACATTCGTAGGTAGGAAACATGGCTCTTTGGGGAACATCGAGTTTGGTCTATAGTGCAGGTAAAGTAAATGTTCACTTTGCCGAGAAAGAAATTCGTAGGCACAGTGGTTCAATAGATTTTGTAGCAGCTGGTGTTTCGACTGGTGACGTAATTTCAGTTGGTGCTGGTAGAACTGTTGGACAGGCAGTTGTGTCTGCTGTAGTTGGTGTGCATACAGTCTCAATCGCAACAACTAATTTCTTGACTCATACTGGTACAAATACCATTCTTAATTTAGATTACTATATTGACCAACAACCTAAGTCAGCTATGGCTGATCCAAACTTAACTAAGTTTGATAACTTAGATTATGATGATGGTGATGGAGTAGCATCAGAAGTTATTGGTGTAGATGCAACAGAAGTTGGAATAGGTACATCAATAGGTGATGCTGGACAACATGCTGGTTGGGTTGGCATCATGACATACATGGGCGTAGAAGGAGAACTCAGGATCAAATCTGAAACTCTAGTTGCTATGTCTGGTATAACAAGTGATCGCACATAATATGATTTGATATGTTATTTAATGAATTGAATGAAGGTAATTTCCTTCTGTTTGCTATTAAAAATTATGAAAATCCGCAAGCAGTAACTAAAGAAGACTTTGATAAAGACTTAAATGGTTTTAAGTATATCAAAAGACTACTTAAACGATATAAGAATACGGGTCAATTAAAGACCCATCTTCTTTTAAATCACTTTATTGTTCTCTACAATATATTTGGAGAGGCAACAACACCAATGTTGTTTTTTAAAATTGAAAGTGATTTGTGGTCTTCTTTAAAAAGTTTTGTTTTATTTTTGGGAAAACTTCCTGAGTATCCTAAATGTCAAATACATGACATACAACCAGACTTGTATTGTTTGCAAGAACTCTATCGAATCTATAATAAAGATGGAAAAGACTAAACTAGATCGAATCATTAACTTTATTAGAGAAGAGATGATGGCCACAGGTAGCACTGCTGGTAAACCTGGTTTTAGTAGTAAAGCAGATGCAGTAGGCCCAACTGCAGGATATGATCCTACTATGGGTAAAGTTATGAAACGCAAAAAATATTTGTCATTAGGACATGGTTCTAGGAAACGTTGGATGCAATCGAAAGATAAATAATACGGAGTAACAAATAATACAATGACCACTGGTGCTGGAGTCAATGCTGCCATATTAGAAAGAGTCGAGAAGGTTGTTGAGGCTCTGCAGGATAACTCTATCAAAATGGGAGAACTGCTTGCAGTTCATAATGAAAAACTAGACAAGCAGGATAGGATCGATGCGGTATTATTTGAGAAAATTGAATCGTTACACAAAGATCTGGAACGTTCGACTAATGAGATTAAGGCAGGATGTGAGAGAGATATTCGACTGGTAGATAATCGTCTTCGCATGATGGAGAAGAAGATGTGGTCAATTTTTGGTGCGTTAAGTATAATAAGTTTCATTGTTAGTCCAATTGGACAAAGAGTTGTTGGTGCAGCATTGACACCTACTCAACAGATTAGTATAATAGATAGCAACAAGTAAATTTTTTTAATGAATTTGGTTGATTCCAAATATATTGGATTGGTTTCACCTCGTTTGCAAAATTTTAAAAGGATTAAAAACAATCTTTTTAATTTTAGATGCCCAATTTGCGGTGACTCTAAGAAAAATAAAAGCAAAACAAGAGGATATTTCTATACAATTAAGGCAGATGTAAATTTCAGATGTCATAATTGTGGTGCTTCTATGACCTTTAGTAGTTTTCTAAAGGAGATTGATAATGTTTTGCATAAGCAATATGTTTTTGAAAGATTTAAACAGGGTAGCACTGGTAGAGGAACTGTTGTTGAAGAACCTAAGTTTAATTTTGAACCACCTAAATTCAGATCAAAAATAAAATTGCCGTTAGCCTTTACAAATTCAAGGGCATGTGATTATTTGAAGAAACGAAAGTTGAATCCTGCAGATTTTTATTACGCAGAAAAATTTAAAGAGTTTTGTAACTCATATAAACCAACTTTCGATGATGTAAAAAAAGATCACTCTAGGATTGTAATTCCTTTATTTTATAAAAACTCAATGATTGGATTTCAGGGTCGTAGTTTGGACTCTTGGATTCAACCTAAATATCTCACCGTAATGTTTAATGATGATGCACCAAAGATCTTCGGATTGGATAACATCAGAAGCGATGCTCCAGTCTTCGTTACAGAAGGCCCGTTTGACTCAACGTTCATACGCAATTCGATTGCTATGTGTGGTTCAGATGGTGACGTTAGGAAGTGGGGTGTTAGCGATCCTGTGTGGATCTATGATAACGAACCACGCAATAAGGAAATTGTCAGAAGAGTCTCGGACACAATCGACAGAGGTGATAAGATAGTCATTTGGCCATCTAATATTTTACAAAAAGATATAAATGACATGGTTCTCTCTGGACATGACGTGCAATCAGTGGTAGAATTAAACACCTACTCTGGTTTAGAAGCAAAACTAAATTTTACAAACTGGAAACGAATATGAGCAACGGTATTAAAGTCAAAAAAAGAAATGGTTCTATTGAACCTCTTGACTTGGATAAGATGCATTTAATGGTTGAAGAAGCAACCAAAGGTCTTGCAGGAACTTCTGCAAGTCAGGTAGAAATACAATCTGGAATTCAATTCTATGACGGTATTACAACTGCTGAAATACAAGAAATCTTAATTCGTAGTGCTAGTGATCTCATTGATTTGGATCATCCCAACTATCAATTCGTTGCCGCAAGACTCTTACTTTTTGCAGTAAGAAAAAGTTTATATGGTAGAGTAAGAGAATTACCTACATTGGAAAGCCACATAGTAAAATGTGTCAATCAAGAAG
>Ga0098042_1001115_pt1 | contig 10295 bp, 12 predicted proteins | sample 9_EtaG_FD_75066 | JGI IMG/M metagenome (GOLD analysis project Ga0098042, IMG submission 75066) | Marine viral communities from the Subarctic Pacific Ocean - 9_ETSP_OMZ_AT15188 metaG | ecosystem: Environmental > Aquatic > Marine > Oceanic | place: Pacific Ocean | collected 2015-01-10
AAAACTGAACTACAAAAGTTTGCAGCGATGCAAATTGGAAGAAGAAGACGAGACGATTACACGGATGGTACAATAAGAATTCCAATCGAGTCACCGCCTCAATAATTAGGAGATAAAATATTATGGCAATAACATCAGCAGTATGTAACAGTTTTAAAGCAGAAGTTTTACAAGCTTTACATAATTTTACAGCATCGTCCGGAAACACTTTTAAATTAGCTTTATACACAAGTAGTGCTACTTTAAATAAATCGACAACAGCTTACAGTACATCAAACGAAATTTCTAACACATCTGGATCTGCTTATTCTGCAGGTGGTGCAGCACTTACAAGTGTAACTCCTGCTTTATCTACAGACACTGCGTGTTGTGATTTTGCAGACCTTAGTTTTACTTCTGCTTCATTCACAGCTAATGGTTGTTTAATTTATAATGATACAAACGCTGATAGAGCAGTTTGTGCTATAGCCTTTGGCTCAGACAAAACTGTAACAAGTGGAACTTTTACAATTCAATTTCCAACAGCAGACGCATCTAACGCAATACTTCGTATAGCATAAGGAGGAAATCCTTATGTCGGTAACCCGAACATTTACAGTAACAGTAGTTAGCACTGATTCCGGCAATAAATATTTTATTGATGGCGTTCAAACACCTACTTTAGAATTAGTTGAAGGTGCAACTTTTAGATTTGATCAATCAGATTCTACAAATGGAACTCACCCATTAAGATTTGCAACAGCCGCAGATGCTTCAGGTGGAACACAATATACAACTAACGTTACAACAAATGGAACTCCAGGATCATCTGGAGCTTACACACAAATTGAAGTAGCTTCTGGTGCACCAACTCTTTATTACTATTGTACCAATCATGGAGGCATGGGTGGTCAAGCAAACACACCTAACTCTGATTTTTGGGGAGCAGGAAATTGGAGTGCCAATCTTTGGGGAATTGAAGAAGCATTTTCTTTAGGTTGGGGTGCACAAGCATGGAATGATGGTGAATGGGGAGAACTTAATGATGTAACTTTTACACTTACTGGAGTTTCTTCTACTTCAACAATAGGTTCACCTACAATTTCTACTGAAATTAATACTGGTTGGGGACAAGATGGTTGGGGTGTTGAAAACTGGGGAGCTTCTGGACTAACAATTGAATTAACTGGTGTTGAAGCAACTACAGGTATTGGAGAAGATGTAAGTTGGGGCAAACAAACTTGGGGATCTGCAACAACTGGTTGGGGTGGTGAATATTATTTAAATGTTGCAAGCGTATTAGGTTTAACTGGTTTAAGTGCAACATCAACAGTTGGAACACCAACCGCAATATCAGATGTTGCATTAACTCCAACAGGCCAAAGTGCGACTTCAACAGTTGGATCTGTAAGTATAGATTTTAGTGTAGTTGTAAGTCCAACAGGTTTATCAATGACATCTTCTGTTGGCACAATAGATCCTGCAGATCAAGTAATGGGATTAACAGGACTAAGTACAACATCCGCTGTTGGTTCATTAACAATTGCTTCAAATCCTGTTATAGATGTAACAGGAGTTTCTATGACTTCTTCAGCAGGTGCTTTAACACCTGCGGATGTTATGGGATTATCAGGAGTTTCAACAACTTCTGCAACAGGCTCTGTTATAGTTAATCAAGGTATGGGATTGACGGGAGTATCAGCAACTGCTAGTGTAGGTAATGTAGCACCTATTGGTTATGAACGAATAACATGTGATCAAAGTGGTAATTATAGTTCAGTTACAAATACACAAAGTGGTAATTATACTCGTGTTGTAATGGGAGAATAATTTAATATGTTATTGACAATGTGTTTAAAACAAATTAAAAAAAGGTACTAATTAGGAGAACAAAATTATGGCATCAACTTATACGGCTCTCGGTGTAGAACTAATGGCAACTGGTGAAAACGCCGGTACATGGGGAACAAAAACTAACACTAACTTAAACATAATCGAACAAATTTCAGGTGGATATACCACACAAGCCGTTGGAGATTCTGGAACACCAACAGCTCTTACAGTTTCTGATGGATCAACTGGTGCTGCTATGTCTCACAGGATGATTGAACTTACAGGTTCAATTACTGGAGCTAGAGTTGTAACAATTCCTTTAGATGCACAAACATTTTATTTTTTAAGAAATTCAACATCAGGTGCTTACACAGTACAATTTAAATATGCATCAGGTTCTGGTGATACATTTACTTTTTCAGCAACTGATAAAGGTGATCAACTTGTATTTGCTACAGCAAATGATGGAACTAACCCTGATATTTATACATTAAATTTTGGTGATGTAACTCTTACTGGAACAGAAACTCTAACAAATAAAACTTTAACTTCTCCTAAAATTGGTACTAACATTTTAGATACTAATGGAAACGAATTAATTAATCTTACTGCAACAGGATCAGCTGTTAATGAAATTACATTAGCAAATGCTGCTACTGGTAATGCACCTACTATTACTGCTTCTGGAGAAACAAATGTAAGTCTTAACCTTGTTCCAAAAGGAACGGGTACTTTACAAGGTGGTGGTTCCGCTATAAAAATTGCAGGAAAAGAAACTATTTGGATTCCATCTTCAGCTATGTACCCAGCAACAACTAATGGTGCAGCAGCAGAACAAGTTGAAACAACAGCAACAAGACCTGATATGAAAGTATTAGATTTTGATGCGTCCACAGATCAGTTTGCACAATTTTCTATTGCAATGCCTAAATCATGGAATGAAGGGACATTAACTTACCAAGTGTATTGGACACCAGCTTCTACTAATACAGGGGACTGTATTTTTGGATTACAAGCAGTCGCTTGTGCCGATAGTGATACGATTGACGTTGTTTATGGAACAGCAGTAACAGTTACAGATGCTGGTATAGGAACAGTTGAGGATCAACAAATTTCATCTGAAAGTGGTGCTGTCACAGTTGCAGGATCTCCTGCAGCAGGTGAACAAACTTATTTTCAATTATATAGAGATGCAAATGCAGGTGGAGATACTTTTTCAGCTAATGCAAGAGTGCTCGGAGTTAAAATATTCTTCACTACAGATGCTGCTAACGACGCATAAGGAGTTTAGAATATGAGAAAAATACCTGGAGAAAATTTAACCGCAAACGGTAAATCAAGTAAAAACAAAACACCATCAAAAGGCAAAACCATGTTTGGTTACAATGTCTTAGGTTTTGGTGCTGGCGGAGGTAAAACCGCATATAACATTGATTGGTTAATCGTCGCTGGAGGCGGTGGCGGTGGTTCAGTTAGAAATACTGGTAATAACTATCTTAATGGTGGCGGCGGTGGCGGCGGCTCTATTAATTCTACAACTAACCAAGAAGTAAATGTTGGTAATGCGATTACTGTAACGGTAGGAGATGGCGCTCCAGGAAGACCAAATCCTCTTGTAATGGAAAAAGTTTTAGGAGGAACATCCTCTGTTGCATCTGCTGATTTTACAACTGTATCAAGAACTGGTGGAGGAAGCGGAGTAACTCACAATAACACTCAAGGATCACCCGCTGCACACAATGCTGTGTACGCAGATGGGGGCGGATCTGGTGGTGGAGGTAACTATCCTAATGCATTCGGTTTAGCTGGGCCAGACGGCGGTAATAACGGCGGTACAGGTACTGGATCAAATCCTTACGCAAAAGGTGGAGGAGGCGGTAATGGCGCTGTCGGTCAAAATGCTTCTGGACCAGGAGGAGGCGGTAATGGCGGAAACGGTGGGGCAGGAAGTCCAAACTCAATAACTGGATCGGCTGTAACTTATGCTGGTGGCGGAGGAGGCGGTGGATCTCCTCAATTCGGATCGGGAGGTTCTTCAGGTGGATCCGGTGGCGGCGGAGACGGAGAGAGTAACCAAAACGGTCAGAACGCAACTGTAAATACGGGCGGCGGTGGTGGCGGAGCTGGCGGACCCGGAGACCCTTCAACTCCTAATTACACAGGAGGGACTGGAGGAAAAGGTATTGTAATTTTAAGAGTGCCAACTGCTAATTATTCTGGCACAACAACAGGTTCTCCAACGGTAACTACAGATGGGGATTTTAAAGTTATATCATTTACTGGGTCAGGGAGTTACACAGCATAATGGCTTCTTTTGCAAAATTAGATGAGAACAATGTTGTTACTCAAATAGAGTCTGTAAATAATGCAGTTTTAATAAATCCAGCGACTAATCTTGAAGAAGAGATTAGAGGCATTAATTTTTTAAGAACTCTTTATAAAGAACCTACTGCAAATTGGAAACAAACTTCATATAACACACATCGTGGTATACATTATTCTCAAGATGAAAATTCAAAAACTATTGAATCCAGTGATCAAAGTAAGGCATTTAGAATAAATCATCCTGCCGTCGGAGATACATGGGATGAAGAATTACAAGGATTTATTCCAGCAAAACCTTTTCCATCTTGGATACTCCATACAGAAGATTCTACTAATGAAAAGAAAAAATATGAATGGTATGCACCTGTAGACGCACCTACTATAAAAGGAGTAGGAGATCCAGATTTCATTAACACAGGTGGAGAAGTATGGGTCATATACCATATTGATTGGGATGAAGAAAATCAAAGATGGACCGCATATTTAGGACAAAACAGGGATACACAATATGTCTGGAATGCGTCCACTGTTGCTTGGGATATCCTATAATATTGACTTTATTTTTATATTTAGTATAAAAATATAAAAACATACAGAAATGAATAAAAAAATAAATAGCAATATCCAAGGTATTTTTCCAACACCTATATATTTTTCTGATTTAGAAAAACCTTTAAGTAAAAAAGAAAACGCATTTATAAAACAACACTACAAAAAAACTAGATTAAACGAAGGAAATTTATCTAGTAAAGATAATTATATTTTAAATAATAAAAATTTGTTGTCTTTAAAAAAACAATTATTATCAAAAATAGATGATTATTTTAAAAAAGTAATTACCCCACTAGATGATGTCAAACCTTATATCACTCAGTCTTGGTTAAACTTTACTGGTAAAAACCAATACCACCATAAACATTCTCATCAAAACAGTATTATATCAGGTGTTTTATATTTAGATGTTGACTCCGAAAACGATAGAATTTATTTTCATGACGGTCTCTATGATCAAATTTCTTTTCAACCAAAAACATTTCATCCTTTTAATTCTAGTTCGTGGTGGTTTCCTATAAAAAACAATCAAGTGTTTTTATTTCCTTCAAAAACCGTGCACTCTGTAGATTTAAAGGAAGAAGATAATATAAGGACTAGTTTAGCTTTTAATGTTTTTGTAAAAGGAACATTTGGATACACTGATAATTTAACAGAATTAATTTTAAAATGAGTAAAAAAATATTTTTTATATCTGGTTTTCCTAGATCTGGAAATACTTTACTAGCCTCAATATTAAATCAAAATAAAAAAATAAAAGCCACGGCTCACTCTGTTCTACCAGATGTAATTAATGATTTAGATAAACTAAAACGAGGACCTATTTATAACAATTTTAAAGATGAAAAATCTTTAAATAATTTAATAGAAAAAACATTTACTAATTATTATAACGATTGGGATTGTGATTATATTATTGAAAGAGGAGATTGGATAACACCACGTAATTTAAATTTACTTCACAAATATTTTAAACATAACGAAATAAAAATTGTTGTTTTGGTTAGAGATATATTAGATATTATTGGATCTTATTTATCTGTTTGTAAAAAAAACCCTGAATTTTTTATAAATCTTTTCTATGAATCAAGAGATAAATCAGAGATGGCTTATTCTTATTTAGAAGAAAAAGCAGACATGATAATGGATAAAGACTCTTACGTTTACTCAATGTTATACTCAGTAAAATATTTATTAAAGAGTAATTTTAAAAATTATATTTTTGTAGAATACAACGATTTAGTAAATAGCCCCAAAGACACTTTAAAAAAAATATATAATTTCTATGAAATAGAAGAATATAAACATGATTTTAATAATATTAAACAATTTAAAGTAAATGGTATTAGCTATGATGATACAATGCATGGAGCTCAAATTCATACTTTACAAGAAGGAGATATAAAAAGAAGAGAGTATCAAATAGAAGTGCCACAAAGAATTGTAGATAAATATCGTAACTTGGAGATTTGGAAAAATGAAATTAATTCAGATAGATAACTTTTTTGATAGCCTTGATATTATGTTGCCTGAAATAAGAAAGATTAAATTACATACACAAAACACACATGAGTATAAAAAATCAACTTGGCCTGGATATAGAAGTAATTCTTTATATACTGTAAAACCTATTTTATGGAATCATGTAAATGCCATGATGACAAAGTATGAGATATTAGATAAATGCTCTTGGCACATAAATACATATGTTCATTTAAGATTAGATAAAGATAAAAATGAAGATTGGATTCACACAGATCATGATTCTGATTTTGCAGCTCTAATATATCTTTCTAAAACTAATTTAAACTCAGGCACAAAACTTTTTGATGAAAATGAAAATATGATTAACGATGTAAAGTTTGTACAAAATAGATTTGTTATGTATTCAGCTAGATACAAACATGTAGGTTACGGTCACCATGGAAAGAATATAGATGATGGTCGATTAACTTTAAATTTATTTATTAAAAAAAACAAATGAAAGAATATAAAATACCTAAATCTACTTTTATTGGTGGATCGTTTATAAATAAAAAACTTTGTGATAATTTAAAATTTTATTTTAAAAAGTTACCATTTAATTTTAAAAAAACTGGCACTGTAGGATTAAATCAAACAGATAAAAACATAAAAGACTCTATTGATATAAGTTTTACTGGTAATGAAAACATACCTGTTCTTATAGATTATTTAAAAGAGCTACAAAAATGTATTTTATTGTATCAAAAAAAATTTGAAGATGTTTATTTAATAAGTAGATTTGGTTTAAGCCATGAAGGTTATAATATTCAAAATTATAAAAAAGGAGGTGGATTTAAAACATGGCACCATGAAAGAAATTGTTTAAAACAATGTCACCGAGTTTTAGTTTTTATGACTTATTTAAATGATGTAGAAGATGGGGGTACTTTTTTTAAGTATCAAAATTTTAAAGCTCCTGCTAAAAAAGGTCTTACTTTAATTTGGCCTTCTGATTGGACTCACACCCATAAAGGTCAAATAAGTAAAACAAAAGAAAAATTTATAGTAACTGGATCATTAGGTTTTTTAGAATAAAAAAATGAATAAAGATTTAAAAAAATATGTTCTTAAAATTGAAAATTTTTTAAGTAAAGAATTTTGTAATCAAACTATTAATCAGTTAAAAAAAATACAATGGAGAAAACATGATTTTTATAATATAAGAACAAACAAAAGCACACCTAGATCAGGTTATAGAGAACTAGATGTTTCAAATGATGTAGTGCCTAATAATGAAGAGATAATGAAAAGATTACATAATGCTTTAGAACATTATCTTAAAGAATTAAATTTTAAATGGTTTTGTTCTTGGGATGGGTATTCTAGAGTAAGATATAATAAATATTCTAAAGGTCAGAAAATGGCAATACATTGTGATCACATTCATAATTTATTTCCTTCATCAGAAGGAGGTGTTCCAAAATTAAGTTGTTTAGGCGCTTTAAACGATAACTATACTGGAGGGGAACTTGTGATGTTTACAGATACTATAATAAAATTAAAACAAGGGGATCTTTTAATATTTCCATCTAGTTTTTTATACCCTCACGAAGTTAAACCTGTTAAAAAGGGTAAGAGATATTCTTATATATCTTGGGTTTGGTAACCCTAAAAATAGATTGAATTACTCTATAATCTAATATAATAGCTAATAAACAGGATTTTATATGCTACAAAAACTAGGTTTTTTACCCGGATTCAACAAACAAGTTACATCTACAGGCGCTGAGTCACAGTGGACTGGTGGCACAAACGTACGTTTTAGATATGGTACACCTGAAAAAATTGGTGGTTGGTCTCAATTAGGAGATAAAAAATTAACCGGTGCAGCTAGAAGTTTGCATCACATGGTTAATAAAGAAGGTATTAAATACGCAGCTATTGGCACAAATAGGATTTTATATGTATATTCTGGAGGAGTATATTATGACATTCATCCTTTAACTAATCCATCAGGGACAGCTATTACCAGTGCGTTTAGCACGACTAACGGGCAATCAACGGTTACTTTAACGTTTGCTTCTGCACACAATTTTCAAGTAGGTGATATTATATTATTTGGTGACCCATCTACATTTACCGCTATTACAGGTTCTAATTTTTCTTCTACAACTTTTTGTGATAAAAAATTTATGGTCACTGCTGTGCCTACCACTACAACTTTAGAAATAAATGCTGGTGCTACTGAAACAGGAGCAGGAGCAACTACATCTGGAGGTATAACTTATTTTCAATACTATCACGTAGGGCCCGCTGAACAGATTGGAGTCTTTGGTTATGGTATATCACAGTGGGGTGGTACAGTTACAAACCCACAAACTACTACATTGAATGGAGCATTAAATGCCGACTCTGCTGGAACTGGTGGTTCAGGGACCACGATTAATGTAGCAAGTACAACTGGATTTCCAAGCACAGGAACAAATTTTATACAAGTAGATAATGAAGAAATATCTTACACAGGAATTACAGCTACAAGTTTTACTGGAATTACTAGAAATGTTAGAGGAACAGCTAACGCTTCTCACAGTAATGGTGCAACAGTTACTAACTTTAGTAGTTATTCAGCCTGGGGCCAAGCAGCATCAACCACGGATAAAGTTGCAGAACCGGGTATGTGGTCATTAGATAATTTAGGAAGCACACTTATTGCGTTAATATTTAATGGTGAGTGTTTTGAATGGAATGCAGATGCATCGAATGCAACAGCAACACGTGCAACTATTATATCTGGTGCACCCACAGCGTCTAGAGATATGTTGGTATCTACTCCTGATCGTCACTTAGTATTTTTTGGAACTGAAACAACTATTGGAGATAAAAGCACACAAGATGATATGTTTATTAGATTCTCATCTCAAGAAAACATAAACGACTATACACCTACAGCTGAGAATAGTGCTGGTACACAAAGACTGGCCGCTGGATCACGGATCATGGGTGCTAAACTTGGTAGAAATGCATTATATGTTTGGAGTGATACAGCTTTATTTACCATGCGTTTTGTTGGAACTCCTTTTACTTTTGCCTTTGAACAAGTTGGAACTAACTGTGGATTAATAGGTAAGAATGCTGCTGTTGAAGTTGATGGTGCTGCGTACTGGATGTCTGACAATGGTTTCTTTAGATATACTGGTAAACTAGAATCTATGGATTGTTTAGTTGAAGACTATGTTTATGATAATTTAAATACAACATCTAATCAAATGGTTTATGCAGGTATTAATAATTTGTTTGGAGAAGTTACATGGTTTTATCCAGAAGCTGGTTCAAATGTAAACACACAATCAGTTACTTATAGTTATTTAGATTCAACTGCTAAACGACCTATATGGTTTGTAAACGCAAGTCCTTTATTTATTAGAACTACGTGGCAAGATTCTGCTGTATTTGGATTGCCACATGCAACTCAATATGATGCAGGCACAGATACATCTTTTGATGTAACAGGAAACACAGAAGGTATTTCATATTATTATGAACATGAAACAGGAGTTAATCAAGTAAGACTAGGAGTAACAACCGCTATTCCAGCTGACATTACTTCTGGTGATTATGATATTACACAAAAAGTTATAAGAGGAGCAGCAACTAACATGGCTGATCTTAGAGGAGATGGTGAAAATATTATGAGAGTTAGCAGAATTATACCAGATTTTATTAATCAACAAGGAGCTTCTATTATACAATTAGATTTAAGAAACTATCCTAGTGATACTGCAGCTAGTTCATCTTTAGGTCCATTTACTATTACATCTGGCACAACTAAAGTAGACACACGAGCTAGAGCAAGAGCTATAGCTCTTACAATATCTAATACAGCTGTTGATACTAGTTGGAAACTAGGCACTTTTAGATTAGATATACATGCTGGAGGAAGAAGATAATGGCTAAAATTGTACAAACATTAACAAGAGCAAGCTCAGAGTATGAAGAAGATGTAGCTCAGTCTTTAGTTAGAGATTTAGATGCAGTTCTTGAAAAATTAAACACTACATTTCAAGAAGAATTAAAACAGGAGATAGAAGCTAGAAGTTTCTTTTTAGATTAATGGCAGTAGTAAACCAATATAAATTTGTAGG
>Ga0098042_1001120_pt1 | contig 10284 bp, 17 predicted proteins | sample 9_EtaG_FD_75066 | JGI IMG/M metagenome (GOLD analysis project Ga0098042, IMG submission 75066) | Marine viral communities from the Subarctic Pacific Ocean - 9_ETSP_OMZ_AT15188 metaG | ecosystem: Environmental > Aquatic > Marine > Oceanic | place: Pacific Ocean | collected 2015-01-10
TGGATTAATTGTCAGTGGTGCTACTTGTGCTAATCCTCTAACTTCAGCAGGATTTACATGCATTAGCATACTATCGCCATAGCGACCTTGTGCTGCTACATTTTGCACTTGTTGTTGTAGATTCATTCTATCTGTCCTCTTTTGTTTCGCAGCCGAATACGTTAAAACTCATGTTGCTTGCGCTAGTGTAAACCTTCAATACATCTGCTTGGTTAAGTGTTATCCCAATAACTATAGCGAAGGAATCATTAGCAGCAACTGATTTGTCATAAAAAATAAATTGTTTATCGTCAGCACCAGCACCTGCTACATGAACACTTAATCTAAATGTTATGGCAGAACCTGTTCTATTTGCAGCAACTATTGAACTAATAGTTGTCTGGGTCATATCTGGTACTGTATATAATGTAGTTGTAGTTGTTGCAGATGGGTCTAGTTGACCTAAAACTTTTAAAGAATCAGACATGCTTTGTTCCCATTAATAAAAATTGATGTCGTCTAGTTGCTTTTGATGTCATAGACTCTTGCAGTCTTTGCACTCTAATAAGTTTCACATTCAAATCTTCTATTGTTTGCTCTACGATTCTTCTCGTAGTCGCTTCATCATTCGCGTCATATTCTAAATTAGGTATGGGTAAAGCTAGTGTTTTTATATCAGCCATTATCTCTTACCATCACCTCTAATTTCTAATCTTAAATCTCCAGTACGCCACCCATATCGGCTACCAGTATTAGATATGCGTATTGCAGCATGTCTGCTTCTTGTTCTGGCATTAATAAATGTGGATTCTGGTGTTACGTTGATAGTTTGTAAAGTAGATAAACTTTCTAAAGGATAGTTTCTACCTTTTATAGTATATGTAACTGTATCACCTGTAGAATATTGATCTCTAAATTCTACATCTGGTATTAATTTAGAAATAAATATTAACCTTTCACCATCAGGGCTTAAATCAAAATCACTAGATTCGATAAATGCCGTAAAATCACTACCATCATTAGAGTGTCCTAACTCATGGTTAAATAAAAAGTTAGTATCAGAACCAGATGTTTTACCTGCTGCCACAGGAAAATCTAAAGTAGGTGCTTCTATCCAAGCTGTTCTGGTAAATCCATCATCGGTCGTGCCTATAACCCAAGTATCCTCTAGATAATTGTAGATAACGTATCTATCAACTTCTAGACTTTCTAAACTAGGATAAAACCAAATTACTTCATTTTTGTTTTCTATAGAAGCTGCAAAACATTTATACGCCTGATTTAAGTTAAGATCACTGTAGATATAATCTAAAACAGTACAAGGCAATCTTTGTGCAGAACCTGAATAAACATAAAAGCCACCCCTATCCATGAAATAAACTCTATTATTTGCATTTACTGCTGCATTTGGAGATATTAAAGATGGCCCTGTGGCAACCTCTATAAAAGAAAATATAAATGGCTCACCAACAAATCGCATTGAAGTAATACCTACATCTGTCCAAATAAGTATTTCTTGTCTTGTTTGTAGAGCGCCTACTATTAAAGAACCTTGAGATAGTTGAATACCACCTGCTTGATTTGTTGCAGTTGGTGTCCAATCTGATGCACTCTCTGTATCTGACCATCTAACAAACAATGGATTTAATGTGGATGATCCTATTGGATTTGATCCAAAGCAAATAACATGCTTGTCAATATCAGATACCATAACTTGTAAAGCTTCAATAGGGGTATCACTAGCTCCTCCTAAAGAAGATAGTGCTACAGCTCTCGATGTTACACCTGAACTTTCATCCCAATAGAAAATACCTCCACCTCTTATATTTCCTATTAGATCATCTCCAAAATTATCTTGTGACCATAATCTTAATTGACCAACTGCAGATATGGCTGTAGTAGAACCCCATGTGCCCGCACTCCATGTTCCAGCGCCCCATCCAGTTCCTTTTACAAATACGTCTAGCCCAACATTTATTTCATATGATCCGTCTACCCCAGAACCGCCATTTCCTGTGTCGCTTGAATTAGCAGTCACAGTTGAACCAGATGTATCTTTAGCTGTTATTTCGTAAGTATTAGAACTCAAAATTCTATCTACTTGATATTCTTGATTCAAAACATCAGCAGTAATATTACCACCTAATGTAACAGCACTAGAAAATGTAATGCTATCATTTGCTACAGCGCCATGACTTGAATCTGTTACTACAATTACTGAAGAGCCATCGGTTGCTGCAAATGTAATACTATTTGTAGAAGTTTTTCTTATAGGTGTAATGTTATAAAAGGTACTACCTTCTTTTACAAAATATTTTAAATGAGTTCCTACACCTACATAAGATGTTGAATCTGTATCTCTATAAGAATATAAGCTTCTCGCTGTGCCTTTAAATGAATTAAGAGAGTTTTTCTCCCAACCAGCAATTCTTTCGGGTTTGCCTTTTCTAAATCTAACTTTGTCTGAGTTAAACCAGCCACCTTCGTTACTATAGTTAGTACCCTCTCTATTTATTCCCGGTTTAAAAGTATATTTAGCTAATGGCATACTTATACCTCATGCCACTCTTTACCTTGGAATAAAAGACTCTCAGCTTCTCGTCTACGAATTAAACCATCTAAAGTTTTACCTCCAGCCTTGTTCCATCTTTTTATTTCGCTAGGTACTTTTGAGTAATTTTTAGCGTTGAGTTCCTTGAGCATTGTACTCGATTTTAGGTTTGATGGGCCTAAATTATATACCCATGCACAAAGAGAATCGAATTGATTTTGGGTCAAATCAACTTCAACATATTTGTTAATATAATCTTCAAACTCAACTATATCTTCGTCAAACCTTTCATCAGCATACTCTTGTGTCCAAACATCACCCTCTTTTACACCGCGAGTTGCACCCCATCCATTTGTCCAAACATTTGCAGAGCATAGATAAGCTTCTAATTTACATCCTTCAAATTTTTTGATTAAAGATTTGCCTTCTTCTGAAATTTTCATATCAACCCCATGTTCCATCTTTTCTGACTTTGGCGACTTTCTTACCACCATGATACTCAACTGCATGCCCTTCTTTAATAAGCTTCTGACAAATATCTTCGCCAGAATCAGTATACGGTATGCCAAGGATTCTTCCATACTTACCTTTGCCTAAAGATTTTAGTTTAAATTTACCAACACATAACTCTTTTAATCGTTCTTTTGCAGCTAATCCTAGTTTTTTTTCGTCAAGATTTCTTGTTCTACTTTCGGGTGTATCAATGGCATATAGCCTTACTCTTTGTTTGTGTAATTTTACATCAAAGCCAAGGTCTAAGACTACATCTATAGTATCTCCATCTACCACTCTATCTAACTCTGCTTGGTAAACAAAAGCATCAGGTGATTTACTCATTTGGATTATCCTGTAATTCTGTCTTTGTATCTTGTTCTCTATAATACTCGATGATAGCCAAGACATTAGTAATGTATCTTTTAATCTCTGCCATGTTCATACTCAGGCTTTCATAGCCTTGTGTTGACAGCGCGTAATACGGCTCTGCTGGAGCTTTACCTTCTTTTACTAGATGTAAATATTCTTCCATCACTTCTGGAGTAAGAACTCGCCATTTAATATCTTGCAAGCTTACTTCTAAAGGCATGGGAGGATGATACATAGGCGCTGGTAAAGTGATTGTTTTAACCTCTACTGGTACAGTTCGAGGCTCTAGCAAAGAACATGCAGAAATCATCAAAGAAAAACCGATTATTAAACTAATTGTTAACAGTTTCTTCATTTTTTTCCTCAAACATCTTTGGATCAGTTAATTTTAAAAAATCTGTTTTAACTTTAGCTGTGCCTTTATTAATAATGTTTTCAATCAATACGGGTTTAGCCATCGCTAAATTAGTCATACTGTGTTTCTGAAAAGTGTTTCTTAAATTGTTAACTTCTCGCATTGCTGTTTGATTTTGGTCATTCAGCTTATTTATCTGCTCAGTTGTTTCTTTTTGCTTTGCTAGGTAATTATCTATGCTAGCATTTTGCTCGTCTATCTTTTGTTCAAGAACAACAGCATTTGCTTTTAAAGTAGCTATTTCTTTATCTTGTATTTTTATGTAAAACCATGAAGCAGTAGATACTGCTATCAACAATCCTGTGCTTATAAATGCTAGTTTGAATCCCATGTGTATACCTTCAATGCCTTTGCTTTGCCTTTTACTTTGATAGGCGTTAATTTTTTAAGATTATAGCCACAAAGTTTTTTAGTATTTTCGCCTATAAGTAAGTCTACCTTTTTCTCTTTTGTAGCACTTTCTAAACGAGCAGCAGTATTAACTGCGTCACCTATAGCTGTGTAATCAAATCTTATATCTGATCCCATATTGCCAATAATTGCATCACCTGTGTTGATACCTATACCAATAGCTACAGGAGGCAATCCTTCTTCTTTTAACTCTTTTGTTAAATCACCCATGTTATTAATAATATCTAGAGCACAATCAACTGCTATTTTCGGATGATTTTTCATATCTAATGGTGCGTTAAATATTGCCATCATTGCATCACCAATATATTTATCTACCATTCCACCATGTTTTTGCACCGCAGATTGCTGTGCTGTCAATGCTTTGTTCATAATGTAAGTAACTTTTTCTGGCTCCAATGATTCTGACATTGAAGTGAAACCACGAACATCTGTGAATAAATAAGTAGCTAATCTTCTTTCACCACCAAGATTCAAAAGGTCTGGATTTTTCTGTAACCTTTTTACTTGCCTTGGGTCTAGGTAATGCTCAAATTGTTTTTTGATTTCTTGTCTTAGCTTGTATTGCTGTCTAAATCTCAAATAGAAAGCAGTTGAAGCTGTTATAAACTGAGATGCTAGTGCCCATGTAACATCTATAAGTAAACCTTTTTGGATAAGATAGTATCCAAGTAAGGCTGTTGAAGTAAAAAATATACAGGTAAGTGTTAATCCTAGCGTTATTCCTAAATAAGTTATTGATAATGCTGCTAGTAACACTCCTAGACTATATATTAGTACCTCAACAGCCAATGACCAATCTGGTATATATGGACTGTCTTGAATCAAGATACTTTCAGCTAATGCTGCTTGTATTTTATGTGGCTCTAATAAACCAACAGGTGTAGCAAGTTGCGGTAATATACCTGCTGCATCAGTGCCTATAAAAACAAACTTTCCATTTACATTCATTTCTTCAAGAGTTGTTTGGTCTGTATTTACCCAACTTATCCATTTTCTACCAAATGAATCCGTTGGCACAGGGGGTAATCCTTGAACAACAATTTCTTGAATACCGTTTTGGTTTGTTTTAATGATGTAAGTATCTGAGCCGACCAAAGCTTTTAAAACCTCTGTTCCAAATGCAGAAACCCAACCATCAGGTGTTTTCATAAGTAACGGTATTCGTCTTACAAGTTGGTCTACATCAACAGGTGCAGATGCAATGCCCTGTGCTGCTGATATTCTCAACACCTCAATGTTTTGAACAACACCTGAAACAGGATAGCCACCAACAGGATCACCCATAATGACTGTGCCTACAGTGCTAGGGTAGCCACTACCTTCGTTTTCATACATGGCTAAAATACTGTTGCTGCCTAGCAAAGATTCTGCAAAATCTTCATCTCCACCTAAACGATCTTTTTGTGGAAAAGCTACGGTCCAACCAACCCCTAAAGCGCCACGAGATATTATCTCTCTTTGTATTTCAGCTAATCTTGCTCTAGGTAAAGGCCAACCACCTTCTCTTTCAATATCTTCTTCAGTAATATTTAGTACAGTAAAATAGTTCGATTGTTGTTTTTCTGCAACTAACGCATCAAAAGTTTTTAGCTTTACGATCTCTAAGGGTGTCCATTGCATTATCAGTGGCAATGAAAGTAAAACTATAAACAGTATTGATTTGAGTAAATTCTTCATCCTTGTTTAATCTTTATAACGGAGCTACCTCCTCCGTTGATTGTTATGGTTTTACTAACCCCATCTTGTATAAATATTATTGTGTAAGCGTCAGAACCGTCTATATCTAATCTAACACTTTCATTTACATTTCTGCGCAAACTTATTTGTTGACCTTGAATTAGCGTTGTTATTTGTGTTGTTGGGTCTTGCCCTATAGCTGTACCAGTTACTGCAACGCTAGTTTCTATCTGGTCTATTTCATCATCAGTCAATAAATCAACTTCTTCTATTACATCCAGTAAATCTTCAAGAAAATTAACATCTAAATAATTTATGTCTAATTCTTCAAAAGCCAGTTCTGCCTCGGCATCTAGATAATCAAAATCTAATTCTTCAAACTCTAGTGCATCAAAATCTAAAACATTATTTGATTTGGTTGCGCGTTCTTCTGCTACAACTTCTTCTTCCTCTGGCGGTGAAACTATCAGCATGTTATCAATTAAATCTAATGTAATGTCTAATTCAACAGGTTTTGTAGGCTCACTTTCATAAACAGACGCGGTAGTTGCCTGATATGGTTTGTTTAAAGTTACAGTGCCAGCTCCAGTTGCAACCATGATTTCACCTGAGGCATCCCCATTTTCGTCAGGTAAAAGGATTACTAACGATCTACCTAACTCGTCAACAGTTGTGGTGAAGTCCGTACCTCTTATCACAATCTGTGCTGTTGGCGTTGTTATATTAATTCGTTCTTTATTTATTAGCCCCATCTTTGAGGTTATAAAACGTGCAGTTCCAGATGCAAAACGTAAACTTAATTTTGATTTATCTGGGTCTGGATTGAAAATATACTCTGTAATAACAAGCTTTGAGTGTTCTGTAAGCCTTACAACAGAATCATCAACAAAGGTTATACCCACTCTGCCAGATGCAGTTCTAACATCATCCATTTGCTGAACTGGTAAAGATAAAGATACATCTAAAGGATTATCTCTAAGTATTTGTGCATTTCCGTTAAGTTCGGAAACTTTACCTATATCAGCAGGAGGTTGTTGTGCCTTGGTCGTCTTGAATGACGCACAAAGTAGTATTGTCAGAATTAGAATTGATTTGAAGCCAATCGTTGTTGATCGTTGACTGCTGTTGTACGTTGAGGGTACTGCTGTCGCCTGTGTGATCCAAGTAAAAATATCCATTATCTGCACCGTCACCGTCATATGTTAAGCTGTTTGAATCTCCATCTACATCTATGTATGAAGTTGCACCATCAATATCTAGGTCATAATCAATAGTATTTGAGTCTCCCATGATAGTCCAATCTAAGTCTATCGTAGAAGATAAAGCACCTGTTCCATGATCGAATGTAAAAGTGTTTGATGATCCTGTTACATTTACATCATAGTCTGAACTGTCTATTCCATAGGTATCAGTTGGATCAGCTTGGATTGTAAAGGTGTTAGAATCTCCATCAAAGTTAAAGAAACCAGTAATTGAGTCTCCATTAATATCGCCTAGAAATTTATTAGAATTACCAATCTGGTTTATATCAAGAGTTAAACTCGTACCATCAAGGTCAAGAGCTGTGGGTGTTCCAGCCACAGAGTTTAGCCCTCCAATAATATTAGATTCACCTAGTTGCTCTATATCTATATCAGCATTATTACCCGCCTGATCCACAAAGACCTCATTGTCTGCGGAAAAAACCGACATGGAAAACAACAATAAAATCAATGTTTTATAGTATTTCATTTCTGTATTGTCCAGTAATTATATTCTATACCTTCTTTTATAGTTTCTAAAACCGCAGCCTCTATAGCTGCTTGCAAGGCTATGTTTATAGATTCATTTCTAACAACACCGCCCTCGACCTCAACTAACTCTGTGCCTTGTGCTACAAAACGAAAAATGTCGTTATCGAGCGATGCACTTAAAATTGTTTTTGATACCAACACTTCCATTAAAACTCTGCCAGTTGTAACTGATACTGTTCTTAATGATATTTGTACTGTGTCTCTACGATAGGACTTACTTGTGCCAATGCCTAAATATCTGGCTCCTAAGCCACCAGAGGTATTATTTGACTCGTAGCCTATAACACCGCCTTCCATAATCAATCCAGCAAATTTTAAAGGTGGTAGTTTTTGTGCTTCATCAAATGACTCACGAGTAGATCGTATGAGTTGTCTCTCTTTTGTAACGTGATCTAATCCCACTCGCTCTACGACTTCAAAAAAGCCATCTTTATTTCTACCTGCATGTTTTAATGCGCGTATTAAGTAAGCGTGTGGCGCTTGAGTAATAGCTGTAGAAAATGTTGCAAATTGACTATTTGATCTACGAGCACCAGTTTCATCGCGGAAAGAATTAGCATAAACAGCTATGACTGGCTTTCTTTCTGGTTTCTCTACATCTAAAAGTTCTTTGTTAACCAAGCCTTGTATCTGAGCTTGCTCTATCCTTTGTATAGGTAATAGGTTGTTATCTATAGGGTCAGGTATAAATATTGTGCATGAAGAAATAAAAAAACTAGAAAGAAAAACTACCCATAGGCACTGTAATCTCTGTAGTGTTTCCATCAGAATCAGTAACTCTGAGTGTAATTTGTTCAAGTGCTTCATCAACCACATATTCAATTGTATTTCCCATCAATTCAACTAGCCCACTGGTGCTTGGATTCTCACCAAACAATTGATCTACTAATTGTCTGGAGAGTTGAGCATACACCCTAGACTCTAGGTTTCTTATAAAACGAGCTAAAGTTGTGTTCTCTGCATCACGCTCTAACGATTCATTGTATGCTTTTATTTCAGCTTCTATTGATTCTTTGCGATTAAACTCTTGATTTTCAATGGTAAGATAATGGCTACTTTGATTTATGCCACTGAAGGATGGGGATTTAAACTTATGAACCATTTCATCTGCTAAACCAAATGATGAAAATAAAGTAAGATAACTAATTATTATTATCTTTTTCATTTCTTTTCTCCTGATCCTTTAATCTTACTACCGTATCAACTTTCTCTTTCAATCTAATCATGTCTTGATCGAGCAACCTTAATTGGTCTGTAAGTCTAATAATTGTGACTTTCATTTCTTGTACTGCTGGATCAATTGTTTTTGTTATGGTTTGCCACACAAAGAATACAAAATAGCCTAAACCTATAACCATTACAGTAGGAAAGCCGAATTTTTGTACTAGATCAACTATGTCCATCAATCTCTGCGAGCATCTATTTTGCCATCTTCAACAAAGTTTTCGGCTCTAGCTATTCTGTCAATGTCAGGTGGTAAATTAAGGGCACTAGATACTATTGTATCAATTCTCATAATATCATTGTTCATAATGGATGCCCTTGTAATAAGCATTTTAGTAATGCTTTGAACAGTTTTTATTTCAGATACCAAACCATCCATGAGTTGTTTCATAATAAGAAATATAAAGTAAGCCATGATTAGACCACTTGCTATTGGTAGACCTAAATCACCAATAAGGTCAATGGCTTTTTCCATTAATCTTCGCCTTTAAACTTCTTACTTTGTCCTGCGCTACCAGCGTATATACCAAAAACAGCAGCCATCGCACCTGTTACGACAGATACTAAACCAGCTTGTTCTAAGTTTGGCTCTGGCAATGTCATAAACCAAGTGACTACTTTATACAGTAATAATATATACACACTTACAAATATTCTTGGAAAGATGCGCCAAGCGTCTACTGTTTTTGCTAAATGAACCCACTTTTCAAAAGGATTGATACCACGATTCACAGTAGTAGTGCCTACTTCTACCTCTAGCTCAATCTTTTTTTTGGTTATTTCTTCACTCATAAAAATACTGCCACGCCTATGACCGTTGTAACAATAAAAGGATAAACGCCCCACAAAAGTAATTCTAATTTTTTAAACTTTTCAGAACCTTCGTCAAGGCGTTTTTCAATGTATTGATAGCGAATAGTGCACTCTCTTTCGTGTGCGCTAATTTCACTCAAGGCTTTTGTGCCTTTATCCATATTATTTCTTTGCTTTACCTACATTGATAGCAAGCGCTTCAATCACAGGGTAAATCCATTTAGCCATGAAAGCATCATCTTTTGGTGTCTCAGTTATAGCGCATATAGCACTTGCTGCTGTTACAACTAAAGTAATGATGTTAATAATTGATAAAATATCCATCATTTTCTTGCTCCTTTTGTAGCTTTCTTTTTAGCAACTTTCTTTTTAGCAACTTTCTTTTTAGTTACCTTTTTCTTTTTTGGTGTATTTTTTAACACTCTTTTAGAGGTATAAGCTTCGTTTACATCTGGAGTAGATTTATCATCTGCTACATAATGACCTTTATCGTTTCTAGCTCTAACCTTTTTCTTTTCTGTGCCTGTAAAAAAATCTACAAATTTTGTTAGCCA
>Ga0098042_1001122_pt1 | contig 10277 bp, 20 predicted proteins | sample 9_EtaG_FD_75066 | JGI IMG/M metagenome (GOLD analysis project Ga0098042, IMG submission 75066) | Marine viral communities from the Subarctic Pacific Ocean - 9_ETSP_OMZ_AT15188 metaG | ecosystem: Environmental > Aquatic > Marine > Oceanic | place: Pacific Ocean | collected 2015-01-10
CCCGCATCAGTCTGAATGCGGTATGGGCGATCAGTAGTCACCCTCTGCTACCTCATCGCCCTGCGCTTGGAGATTTGCGCCGTAATTTGTAGGCTGGGTTTGCACTTGAAACATTTGGTACATCTGCCCCACCGCATTGCCAACTGCTTCAGTTACTTGTCCAACTGCATCAACCTGAACTCTCATATCAGAGACTTCTTTACGCAGAGCGACGATGTGATCCATCAGTGATGGTGCCTTTGCTTGAGGAGCAGGCGGCTGTTGTTGAGGCACCTGCTGCTGTTGCACAGGTTGATGGGGTTGTTCAGGGATGCCAGCCTGGGCCTGGGCCATGATTTGAGCCAGGCGTGCCTTCATTTCAGGGGGCAGATTATCGATTGCTGCAGACATGGTTATACCTTTTTTTTCTGGGATAGGAATTCGGAATGCAATTGCTCAAATGTTTGAACACAGTCCGAGTGATATTTCAACCAATCAGTGATTGAAGCTTCGAAAGCTTTCAAGATGTTGAGTGGTGCGTTGGGGTCTTCAGGCGCATCAACGACGATGTCGTCGAAGCAGCTCTTGTAATACTCAACAGTTCCAAAAGGAGGGCGATACATTAGAACTCCGCATCTTCAGGAATGGGCTTCTTGGCTTGCTTAGGCAAGACAGTGGAGCCACGTTTGTCGATACCACCAGCAGGCAACCCTTTCTCTTCAGTTTGCTTTCCCTCGAAGGGATCCTTGCCTTCAAAGAAGTTGGCCAACCAAATGGAGTCTTGTTCCTTGACCCATTGCTTCTTGACCTTTTCAGGTACAGCACGGACCTTCGGAAGGATGCTGTAAGTCGTTTCAAGACCAGTTCCCTTGCGGGTGATCTTGATGGAGAAATTAGCCAGACCCTCATCAGTCCAGGTGTAGTCCTCAGCCTCTTGAAGAATTTCAGTGAGCTGTTCACGCAAGGACTTCTGCTCAATGAACAACACCTCCATACGGGAGCGAGCAGCAGAGGTTGCTACCCAAGCAAGGAACTTGCGTGGCTTGACAAAGCTGCCATCGATTTTGGGACGATCGGCTTTGGACCAATCGGTTTCTCGGGCAAGGTCGTCAGGCTGGCCAGGGTGGCTACGAGTAACAACATAGCCATTGAACTTAAGATCTCCTGTTGAAGGATCTTTTGCTTCTGATGCATATTGCCAACCAGTGATTGCGTGTCCAGTTCCATAACATCCAAGAAGACGGAACTCCTCAGACTCACCATCACTTAAAGATGAAGGCTTCCAATAAGGTTGCGGCTCTTTAGTTTCAATTGAATCTTTGTTTTTTTCAAGGAGTTCAGGTGGAAGTACTTGAAGCGCCATATTGATTAGTCATTGACTTATTCAATATAAGGATCGCTATTCACTTGCGTGGGGTAAACATAAAAAAAGACCCCCTAATTTGGGGGCCATATTTAATTAGTAGGCCACTTGGATTTAGTATCCGGTGGGTACTGGATCAATTTGTCCGTACCCCGCCGCCGAGCCAGTCGCCGGAGCTGCTCTTCCATTGCTTGGCTTATCTTTCCGAGTCGTGAAATCAGATGCGACAATAGCCCGATAAGGATCCTGATTGTCATCCTTACGGTACTCGCGCAAATATCCTTGAACACAAATTTGGCGTCCCGCACGAAAGCGATCAACCAGCTTCTTCTTACGAGCATCTGGGACTTCCATGAAGAGCCAGGTTGTGACGTCGCTGTTGTCAAGGGTTGAACCGATTTTGCAATAGCTGGTTCGACCTTCTCCTCGATCTTGGGGCTCCTTCTTAGAGAAGAACGCGTTTCCAAGAAGGACGTGATTGCAGTACATATTCTGCGGGATGTTGCTTTCGATCGTCGAAACAACGACGTCAAACGGTTTTGAAGGGTCATCGCCAAAATAAATATTGCCAGAAATAAGGACTCGAGTAGCAGGTTTGATTGCTTGGAACGCAGTGAGTTTCTCACCAGCTGCGTCGTAGCAAAGCAAACGAATACGAGTCTCTGAAGCGCTGTTGCTTGACGGAATCACAGCTTCAGCACCTCGATAAGGAAGCCCATACGCCGTGATCTGATCAGGAATATGAGATCGGATTTCAATGGTTGCCGTGATGAAGTTCATATAGCAGTTGCCTGTTCCTGTATTAGTTTACGGTTCAGCCTTCTTCTTCGTGGAAAAAAGCTTCACAGATTATAGGGCAATGTTCCTCAAGAATCTTATGGCAAGAGCGAGCAATCTTGGCATGCTCTTTCTGAGTTCCATTACCACGCCTGAGTGCGATGTAATGCAGCCAGGTTCTTAGAGGGGCGACCATCATCACTGTTGTAACCGTGTTCATTGGAAGCACAGCTCTTGCACATTCCTTTGCCACGCCTTTATCAAGCATCTGTTGATAGAGATCCATTGAAGCAGCAAAGTGCTGTTCAATTTTGCTGGTCAAAAAGATTTGATCAACAGGATCTAGATCGTCAATAGAATTTTGGCGGTTCGTGGTGTCCTGTCGTCGAAGTTCGGGAACGTTTAGTTCAGTTGCAGCTGCATAACGCTGACTAAACTCTTGAAATGCAGCAGTCTTATGCCGAAGTATTTGACCGCTGATCGCCCTGGTTGTTTGGATCTCGACGCACATATGGCACATCTCGAAGATGCTCCAGTGCTCATTCTTGATGCAGTACCGCAAGAGTCCTGCAACGTTTGGATTTTGCTGATTTTTTGGATTAGAAACACGGGCCATGTATCCAACAAGCTTTTCAGCATCCGGAGTGATCCAGACGAGCTTGGCGTCATGCATTAGGAGAACAGCTCCTTTAGATCGTTATCAAAAATTGCTAGTCCCTTGTCTGTCAGGACGTGGTTCCACATGTCTTTGAAGACTTGGGGAGGCATGGTGACAACTTCAGCGCCGTTGTAGAAAGAGCGCACCGCTCTATGCACAGTCCTGATAGAAGCAGCAAGGACCTGGGTGCTTACACGCTTGCTTGCGTAGAGAGAGGCAATACCTCGAACAACCTCTAGTCCTGATACAGACTGATCATCGAGCCTGCCAACAAAGGGTGAAACATAAGTGGCACCAGCTTTGGCAGCCAGGATTGCTTGTGGAATGCAGAAGATGAGAGTGACGTTGGTGCGGATACCAGCTTTAGAGAGCTGAGAACAAACCAACAGTCCGTCTTCTGTCATGGGGAGTTTGATCGTGGCTACATCACCAAACTTTTCAGCAAGGCGATGGCCGTCCTCAAGCATGGCTAAACGGTCACCACTCACTTCCATGCTGATGTCCTGAAGACCTATATCAGCTAGATGCTGATAAACGTCGTCAGGCTTACGACCAGACTTACGAATGAGAGTGGGGTTTGTAGTCACACCGTCAATTAAGCCGGTATCGAAAAGTTCTTTGACCTCGCTGGTGTCAGCGCTGTCGAGAAAGATTTTCATTTGGTTTTGAAGTTCCGTTTGATATTGCGAACGCGTTTGACTGAGAGCCCGTTCAAGATGGCTAGAACAGCACAAGAACGGGGATCATCAGCAATCTTGACTTTAGCTTCAGTTGAAAGAAACTTGGAAGGATTGTAGTCAGCAATCATGCATACATTGGGAGATCTTTTGCATTGGTCTCGAAGAACGCTGGCATACGACTTGCACGGGTATATGCCAACTCTTCCGCCTTACCGCGAGAGTAAAGCTTGTCCGAAGCTTTCATCCAGAAATTATATGAAAGCTGCTTGTCTTCGTTGACAGCATCAAGGGGCTGAAGAATCCAGTCCATTACATCACGACGCATCTGGTTGATGGTGTTATCAGACTGAAGTTTGAGTGCATTACAGACAAGTGTATTAGAACATACATGGACTGTCTCATCTCTGCTGATGTCCTGACTCACGCTTCTTAATCCTGTATCTCCGAGCGCTCTAAATAGAGGCAACAGCACAAAAAATATGCTGCGCTCGAGTACAACGGCCTTCAGGATTGGATGCCGGTCAAGATCAAGCCAGGATTGCATAATCCGCTTTGCCTCATCCTCATATTCTTGAGGGATGCCATGCGCATCGGCTGCAAAGTCCAACGCTTGATCATGCTTAACCTCATCAGCAATGTTGCTTTCAAGCAGCTTTAGGCAACCTTCGGTGCCAGTGCCCTGGGGAAGGTCACGCTTGGTTGCTTCGGTAATGAAGTCAGCAACCGGAATCTCGAGGCAACGAAGAGCGAGAGCACGTTTGACAACCTCTTCGCCGCCCTTCTTCAGCTGACCCTGGGTTACAGGGACAGGTGTCCAGGTCCGCTTCCGGTTGAGAAGATGCAGGTATGGGGTAGTCATCTTGATATAGAAAATTAGGTTTATTCGGCACAGCTCAGGCAGATATCGGGTCCAGCAAAGTCATCATTGACGATGCCTAATTCTTCGAACATGCCGTCAAGGGCGACCATTGCATCGTCCTTGGCTTGAGTGTTCTCCTTAACCTGCAAACTGTAGTAAAGGCTGGTCTGCGGACTATCAAGCCAGCGTTGGATAAACGCTTCGTCGTAGGTAACGCAGTCGCTCCAGGAGTTGAACGAATAGCCGTGGAACAGATTTGTTTGTGCAAGAAGCTCACAAATGCCGTTAGTGGCACGGAAGTAAACATCAAAGCCAACTTCTTCAGCCGTTTCACAAGAGCCATAGTCCACGGTGGTCACCCCGAAACTTGATGAGTCTCTATCGACTACTCGTCCAATCGGAGGAGCAATCTCTGGGGCGGTGGTGAATCCTGCCCGATCCTTATATCGGTAGGAACAACTTGCGGTTGGAGCAATCGAGAAAGCACGATCCATGCCTGCTTTTTTGGCTATGGCTGCTGCTTTATCAATACCCTCCGCAAGGGCTTTCACAATTCTAGTTGCCTCAGGAGTCACTAAAAGATCTGCAGTAGACCCAAGGTGAAGCTCTAGTGCATCTGCAAATTGAGCATAGGTAACGCCCTCCAATGCCAGTAGGTTTGCCAGACCAATCATGCCCAGGCCAACTTGACGGTCCTCAGCAGGAGATCTGTACCATCCGTCCTTATCTACGCCAGTAATGCCGTGGAGATTGACAAGTTGATTCATGCCATCTGCAAAAGCCTTAGGAATATCTTCAACCTCACCTCCAGATACATTTATGTGCTGCAATAAACAGGTGCCCCGATTTAAAATTTTTACTTCTAAGCAGACATTTAAATGGAGGCGATTGCCTTTTTGGTCATAACTAATCTTGCCAAGCCAAATGTCACCGCGAGCAATGCCTTTAAGTAGTTCTTGGCGAACATCGTCATTAGCAGCGTCCCAAGTCTCTTGGGTAATACTTACGCAGCGTTTAGCCCATTGCAATTTTTCCCGACTCATTGTCAGGAACTCCAAGATATCCGGGTGGTCTAAATCTTGGTGGAGAACCACAGCACCTGCTTTGTATCGGTTCCCTTTTTTTACAGCAGAATTGATAGCTGAAAAGACTTCCATAAAGGCATTAGGCCCAGAAGCAATCTTTCCTGTCGAACCGACTGTTCCTTTTGCACGCAGCTTGTAGAGGTGAATAGCTACACCCGCCCCATTTTGTAGGGCGTAGGTAGTAAACAACCAGTTGTCAGTAATAGAGCCTTTGCCCCACATACTATCTTCAACCACGCTGATCGTGCATGACACCGGGAGGGCATCAGTAGGATCGTCAAGCCAGTTTTGAACGCGCCCAGTGCGGGCGATCATTGAGCTTGTTTTCATTTTCAGTTATATAAATCAGTTAGGACTGGAGCTTGATACAAAGATGACTTGAGCACCTTGCCGTCTTTTCGGTAAATGGGCTTGCCATCTTCACCGAGCTTGCTCATGTTGGATTCAAAAACACGGTCCATAGCCGTGTCCAAATCAAAACCAAAAGCAGCAGCATGTTGGTAGCAAACAAAAACGAGGTCTGAGAGCTCCTTAAGGAAGTTCTCTTTGCATTTTGCATTTTCAGGGTCGGCATATAGCTGATCGGCTGCCGCAAGAAACTCTTGAGCTTCTTCAGCGACGAGAGCAGTTTGCATTTGGTACAGCTTCGATTTAATGAAGCCATACTGCGCTACCGAATCTAACATCTCTTGGCCAAAAGCCTCACGAAACTTTCGTGCTTGTTCCAGCAATGTCATTTTTGAAATCAGCGGTTTTTCAAGTGTATGGATGTGTTGAATCATTTCTCACGAAGCGTGATTCGCCCGCGAGTCAGGTCAAAAGGAGAGAGCTCAACAGTGACTCTGTCGCCAACCAGTAAATGAATTTTTCTGGTTACAAGTCGACCAGATGCACGGCAGAGGCACTCATGACCTTCTGGTTCGTCGAGAGTCACATTGAAGTAGCCATTGCCACTTTCTTTGAAGATGACTCCTTTGGTCTCAATAATATTTGATTTCTTGCCCATTGAAAGTTGGCATTTATATACGTCAGGTCGTTTGAAGAAAATGAAAAAAGACGAGGACGTCAGTCCTCGTCTAATGCATAGGTGTAGGCAGACAGAGTGGCCTCGAGGTTATCGATAATCTTCTGTCCGCCAACGATGGTTTCTACATGCACTTCTAAATCTGAACAGATTTCATCTCCATTCTCGTCATACTCACAAGCCAGGTTCTCATGACAGACAACCAAGGTGGGAGTCAGCTCTACATCCAGTTCGACAGCAAGAGCTGTTCGTTCACCAGATGGTACTTTCATTGGAACAATGTCCAATTCTTGTTGCTGAGCCTCTGGAAGGCCACTCAGATGATGTTTAACACGATCACAAGGTGGACATTCTTCTTGAGTGAAGAGATAAAGATGATAACGTTTCATTTTATTTATGCTTGTGTACCATCAATGTAATAAAAACCTCCATGGGAATTAGATTCGTCTGTGTGGATATGCTGATTCATTGTCTGAATCAGTCTGTACATACAAATTTGGTAGTCCCACTTGCATGTAATGGTGTCGCCGATATCAATATCGACTTGATCTTCCACATAAATTCGTTTCTCCTTGATTTGAGTTTTTTGGACAATGTCAGCCTGAACCACATACCTGTCACTGTATGGGCACATGTATGGAGAAGACCTGGCAATGGCTGGGTACCAAGTCTCTTCAGTTTTTTGTTTCATTAGTCAAGGACTAAATTGACTGGTGGTAGATACTCTTTATCAGCGATATAGTCCACATTTCGCGTTCGCATCTCCTTAGTTAGATAAGGCCACAAAAGGTTCCGCACCATGTTGAAGTAGAAGGAAGGCTCACCTGGAGCATCCTCCTCAAGTGATACGGACAACGCATTGACTGCATCTTGAAGATCGAGAGCATTGACCTCGATCATCGTGAGATCTTCTGTAGCCATTTATCTTTGTTCTATGGAGCTTGCGAACTAGGAAGGCCAAACATGACCTCGATCTGTTCGTCTGGGTATTCTACGCTATCTGAAATCCATTGACGCACGGCAGCAAACAAATCGCTCACATCAACGTTGTTCATCCGAAAGTGATCCTCAACGCGGTTGAGGTGGAATTGCAGAGGCAGAAGCACTTGAATAAGCTCGCGCTTGTCACGTGTGTAATCTGTCACTCTCCAGCATCCTGATCGTTGACAGGAGCGATCTCGATGAACTCTTCAGACGCAAGATCAGAAGGCAGTGTTTGATGCACGCCGAGTTGCCTGATAATTCCGAGTGATGTGGTCTCGACCAAACTCAACAGCTTGGCTTTACGCGTTTCTTCAATTGGTTCAGACTTGGCTTCGTGGTACTGCTTGTTGAAGGCGTGACTGAACATGAAGTTCTCACGAATATCAACATCAAGAGGTCCGGCCTGCGCGTATTGAAATACCGAGCAGAGATTGACACCTGGTGTATTGCCTGGTGAACAAGTCAGATTGAACGGATCGAGCAAGGTGTCGTGTTCGACCAGAGCGGTAAGACCACGAAGACAGCCAAGGGTCCATTCGGCTCTCACACCAGATGAAATGCAGATACGACGCTCCTCTCCTGTGTGTTCGGTGAATCGTGCGAACAAGTTGAACTTGAGCTGTTGATTAATACGCTTGAACCCAATACCCTCGAGCAAGACACCAGACAACCTGTGCTTGCCACTGGCATCTACAGATGTCAGCTGATACTCGAACTTCTGATCTCCAATCCTGCCTGAACCCCAGAAGGCACCTTGCTTGACAATGGCAACGCTGTAATCATCAGCAAGTCCAAGGTTTTTGGACTTGTCGGTGAGAACCTGAAACTTGGGACTAAGGGTGATACCGCTGGTAGGTGCTGGAGCTAGAACGCTGGACATGACCGTAAGTGTCATAAAGGACACCAAGGGACAAAGCCCGCGTAAGCGGGCTAGATGTCGCATTCGGGAGAAAGGGTGCAGTGTTGACGGATCAGCTTCTCTGCTTGATCGCGGATCAGCGTCAAGAACAAAAGCTCTGAGACACCAAGACTGTTAGCCGTTGTGGAGGCTGTATCGAGAATGCTTTTAACCGCACTCATCACCTCCGAAGAGGAGGCGGTCATGCGCTTTTCAGTCCACCTTGAAACTCTTCGACCTTGGCCAGGCCCAGGCAGCTAACACAAGACCAGATGCACTCACCAGAGAGTTGGTGCAAATCTGCGACGTAGGCTGCTGTGTCTTCAAAGGCTTCAGTCAGATCCTGAAGCTGATCTCTGCTTATCTGCATTTTGCACAAGATATAAATTCGCAGCCCGTGGGCATTGGTCGAGTATACGGGTAAAAACCGTAAACAGGTGGATCAGGTCACGTTCTTGTCGACCTGGGAATCTCCGTGGGCATCAAGCTTCCTGAGAATTTCTGAAAACTCCTTGTAGCGCGAGCTGTTTACCGAGAGGTTGTGAGTCTGGTAGTAGCTCACTGCAAAGCGTACTTCGATTAATTCAGCAGTAGTAAGGCCCACGGGATATTTACAACACTATCTACAGGATATTAGATAACTTCACCCCAATCCTTCATAACTTCAAGGTGGCAGTCAATCCGTAAACGAAGGATTTGTTTTTTACTGAAGTTGGGTTCGTTGTGATACTGCTCAGTAAGCTCAGTGATCTTCTGCTTCATTTCATTGATCTCTTTAGCTGGTGCAGATTTTAGTACAGACATAGTATTGCAGAAAAGTGTTGCGGATATAGGCCGCTCACGCGCTGACACCTACTCACATCCTCCGCTAGGGACGGTAACGCTCCATGGTTCCAATTAAGTTTACATAGAGTTATCAGGTTTCTCACGCCTGACATTGAAGATTCTACTATGCATGAAAACTAATGAAGAGGAAAAACAATGACTACGTTCGAAGGTCGAGTGTGGCAAAGCTGGCAGGTAGAACATTGAACTTTTTGTGCTGAAGGTGAATTACGCTTGTGTGGGCACACGACAAACCGAACGCCAAAAAATGTCCATGCCGTTACGTCTTTGTATTCGACAGGTGCACCGCTGTACACCGCAGGAATTCCCCTTCTTGTTGCAGCAGCAGCAGCACGTTGGGAGTCACAAGACATATTGATCGTGAAACCGGATTGCTTCGCGTGCCGGAATAATTCGAATGAGTGCGGATGGGCTGTGTAGGTGAAACCTCGTTTGCCTCGATTGGCCTTGATGAGTGCAAGGACATCTTCTGACCTCGCTGGAGCGTGTAAGTCTCCCGCCTGGTTGTGCCTCCACAGTTGTCCGTAGGGCAATCGTCGAATTTCATTGCAAAAGGCTGAATAGCTTGTTCCTCGCTCACCTCTTGAGACCTTGTCCCAATGCATGTTGACGAAGTGTTTCTTTGCGTAGCATTCATGTTTGAGATGACAAGATGCAGGGCAGCTTGATTTTGGAGAAGTAGAGACAGGGATCGGTCCTGTCTGCTTGTTACTAGATGCTTTTGTCAGATGCCAAGCCACATGATTGAGGCGAAATGCAACTGACGGAAAAGCCCGCGTAAGCGGGCTCATTCCAAAGTTGTCAACCGATGGCAGGAGCCAGCAGAGCCACAGGAGTGGACTCGGCAGCAGCCAGGTCGAGGGGGAAGTTGTGAGCGTTGCGCTCGTGCATCACTTCCATGCCGAGGTTGGCGCGGTTCAGGATGTCAGCCCAGGTGTTAATCACATGGCCTTGATTTGAAACAATGGATTGGTTGAAGTTGAATCCATTGAGGTTGAAAGCCATGGTGCTTACGCCCAGAGCGGTGAACCAAATGCCAACAACGGGCCAGGCAGCCAGGAAGAAGTGGAGGCTGCGGCTGTTGTTGAAGGAGGCGTACTGAAAGATCAGTCGTCCGAAGTAAC
>Ga0098042_1001124_pt1 | contig 10252 bp, 10 predicted proteins | sample 9_EtaG_FD_75066 | JGI IMG/M metagenome (GOLD analysis project Ga0098042, IMG submission 75066) | Marine viral communities from the Subarctic Pacific Ocean - 9_ETSP_OMZ_AT15188 metaG | ecosystem: Environmental > Aquatic > Marine > Oceanic | place: Pacific Ocean | collected 2015-01-10
AGAAATAAACAGGCAATCATAGACGCCTATGGTCGTGCCTTAACAATGCAGAAAGTTCTAGCTGACTTTATCAAAGTAAACCGACAACTAATGATAGACTTGGCGTTTGGAGAAAACGCTAACCTATTACATGGGAGGGATTACTCACTTCATGTACAACAAAAACTGGGTGCTAAAATTGACAACACCCTTGTCAAAGAAAAGCTCGGCGAGTTGGAATATCACAAATGCAAAGTTCCAACGGAGTATAAAACGATACAAGCTATGCCTTTATCGGAAACTACGGTGTCGAGAAACAAAAAATCAACGATAGACGAAGTAGCCGACTTTAGAATTTCTGCTTAGTTCCGATTATGCCTAAGTAGTTTAAGGGGGCGAAAGCCCCCTTTTTTTACGTCTGCATTTCCATTACATTGCGGGGGCGGGGGGCTTATAGTATAGTAATAGATAGGAAGGTACACGGGGGGTAACTTTCGCTCCTTCAAGTCAAACAAAAAAGTTATCCACAAAAAAGATTTTATCTTATTGAGTATAGAATAAAATGGGAGTAAGAAGTCTATAAGAAAGGAGAAATCAAAATGCCAGATAATGATTTAGAGACTAGGTTAGCAGTAGTTGAGCAGACGTTCGGTTTAAGAACTCGTGATAATGCTGTTGCTACTCCTAATCCAAATGATGTTAGAGCAACTCATGTTGATAACATTAATTGGAAAGCACTTTATAAAGTTCTTGAAAGTGAAGTCGAAACAATCGTGCTTGACCCTAACTGTCCTCAGTACGTTAAGGATTGGGGTCAACGTATCATGCAACGATTGGCACAACATATAACAAGATGAAGATAGTATTACCTTTAATATTAATCTGTATTGCTATGCAAATCTTGATTATGTTTACCGACTTACCACACTAACAGTTTCCCTCGAGGGCTGGCAAAAGGCAGGGTACTCCCTGCCTTTTTTTACGTCTTATCACCAGGCATCCCGAGCATCTCAGGTTAATACACTCACCCACAACATCTAGGTACTTACAAACTATCTCAAACTAGATATGGTAATCTCGAACACCCAACCACCCCTTTTCGCCCGTCAGTCGTGGGGTTTGTCCTAGTGCTTGAGTTTTACACAAACACAAACTATGATATAACTTTTTTATGAAAAAAACTGAAATCCCAACGGAAGTATTAAAATATCAATTAAGGGAAATGCAACTAAAAGTGTCGGAGGAGTCCCGTTCCTCCTTTTTAACTTTTGTAAAAAAAGTTTGGCCAGACTTTGTTGCAGGTTCACATCATAAAATTTTTGCACAAAAATTAGAAGACGTTTCACGTGGAAAGATAAAACGATTGATTGTTAATATGCCACCAAGACACACGAAGTCAGAGTTTGCATCAAATTTATTTCCTGCATGGATGCTTGGACAAAAGCCTAAATTAAAGATAATACAGACTACACATACGGCAGAATTATCGTATAACTTTGGTAGGAAAGTGAGGAACATATTTGACCAACAAGATTTTAAAGATGTTTTCCCGACTGTTAGCTTATCACAAGACTCTAAGGCAGCGGGGCGTTTTACAACTAACGCTGGCGGAGAGTATTTTGCTGCTGGTGTGGGTGGTGCTATTACTGGGCGTGGTGCTGACCTCCTTATTATTGATGATCCGCACTCCGAGCAAGACGCTCTCTCACAAACAGCCATGGACAACGCCTATGAATGGTACACCTCTGGACCTAGACAACGTCTTCAACCTGGTGGTTCAATTGTTATAGTTATGACTCGTTGGTCCACAAAGGATCTTACGGGAAAATTATTAGCACAACAAACAAACGAACACGCCGATCAATGGGAGGTTGTAGAGTTTCCAGCTATTTTGAACGATAAACCATTATGGCCACAGTTTTGGAAAATTGAGGAACTACAAGGAGTCAAGGCTTCTTTGTCAGAACAGAAGTGGCAGGCACAATGGCAACAAGCACCAACGTCTGAAGAAGGATCTATCATCAAAAGAGAGTGGTGGCAAGTATGGCCAAAAGATGACATTCCGCAATTAGCACACGTTATACAAAGTTATGACACAGCCTTTAGTAAAAAAGAAACGGCAGACTTTAGTGCAATAACAACATGGGGTGTATTTAAACCCGTGGAACACGGCCCATGGAACATCATCCTTCTTGCCATGCGCAAGGGACGATGGGACTTTCCTGAACTTAAAGAGATAGCCTTAGAGGAATACAAATACTGGGAACCTGAAACAATCTTGATTGAAGCGAAAGCTTCTGGTATGCCCTTAACACAGGAGCTACGACAACTAGGAATTCCTGTAGTAACTTATACGCCTAGTAAGGGCAATGATAAGCATGTACGTGTAAACTCCGTAGCTCCACTCTTTGAAGCGGGTCAAGTCTGGGCAACCGACGATCGCTGGGCAGAAGAAGTTATTGAAGAGTGCGCCGCTTTCCCTTATGGTGATCATGACGATTTAGTCGATTCAACAACACAAGCGTTGTTGCGTTTCCGTCAGGGGAACTTCATACAATTAGATTCAGACTACAAAGACGAGCCACGGCTCCTTGTAGGCGCACAGGAGTATTATTAATGAGTAAATTTAAAAAAAGTGTAATGAGTATGATAAAACCAGCATCCTCGTTATTAAATAGATCACCAAATGATTTACAAGCACAACATGCAGTAAGACAAATAAGATTATTAGAAGTTTTGGATAGACGTAAAAAGAATTTTAAGTCACTAAAAAGAAACTAATGGTTCGTTACATACTATCTATTTTACAAAGTATACCAAAGAAAGCGGGGTATAAAAAATTTTTAGGAGATAACTATGACGAGTTTATGGAGTCATTTGCAGAAGTATATAGAAAATATATAGCGGATGAGGATGTTGAAGGTTTAAAAAAATTTAAAGATGAAATTGGAAAAAATAAATTTGGAAAACTTCAAAAGCACGCAAGACTTAATGGGTTCATAACAAAACTTGACACAGACGCAGCTAAAGTTGTTAGTTCAAAAGGATCAATTCAACAATCAAATATTAAAAAAAGTTTGTTAAATAGATGGAATCAAACTGAAAATTTATTTACGCCTGGCAAAAAAGAAATGCAGCAAGCATTTAAACAGGTGGCTGATGAAATGATAGCCAACGCTCCCCGAACTAAACAAAAACAACCAGACGGTTCTTTTCAAGAAGTTATACAAATGGGAGGTAAACCTTTTGAGTACAAAAAAATATTACCTATTTTACAACAACGGTTTCCAAGACTTTTTTCTCAATTTGACATTGATAATGTTTATCATAACTCTGCATATAGAGAATCTATACGAAATAAAGTTGGCCTTCCTGATAATATAAAAAAGGAAAGTAAGTTTGAGGAATCTTATTTAAAAAAACAATTTAGAAATAAATTTAGAAAAGTAGATCTAGAGAGAAAAGAAAAATTAAATTTACAATATGATGATCAATTTATGTTTGATTTATTTAGATCAAGACCTGATGATTTTAGAACAGGTAAACCAATTCAAGATGTTGATGCTTTTCTAAATTTTTTAGATGATGTAAATTATTTTACACCTACTTCTAAAAATTATTACAGAAGTATGGATCCTGACTTCAAAGGATATGTGAATTTTAGAAAAATGCAAAAAGAAGCACCGAAAGACACACAGCTATCACATATGTTACACTCAACAGTTCCTGATCCTTTTAAACAATTTAGATCAATAGATGCACCTCCAACTATTAAACCGATGAAAGGTGGTGCTTTTGAAACACCAAATATATACATGTCTGATCCTGTAGAATTTGGAGGAGCAGATCCAGGTATATTAAAACTATTACCTAAAAAAACAAATATAGAGATACAACCAGAATTAGAGGCTGATTTACACGATGCTATTATAGATTTTTATAAAACAGGTAAAAGCAATATTGCAAAAATAGAACAGCAGATGATTGATAATAATATTACCACAAAAATTGTTGATCCTATAGGTGGCACCGAATCTCCTTTATCAAGAGTTTATGGATTTGTTTCAGACGTAAAAGGGCCAGCAGGTATGAAAGAAGGGGGTTTCGCTTCGATTGAAGAAGTGTTAGAATATGATAATGGCTGAAGAAAATATTGACATATTTAATGATTTTAAAAACTCGCAAGAGTATTTTGATTATCTAAAAAAACAATCAGAAGATTATAGAAAATTTAAAACATCACCAGAACAAGTGCAACGTGACAAAGACGCTGCAATAGATGCGTTAAAATTTCCAGTTAATGTGGTGGCAGAAACAGGGAATTTAGGATTAGATTTGTTGGAGCTACCCTTAGATATTTTTGATTTCGCTTCAGGAGCAAAATCGGAATCCGATAAACTTCCTAGAATACCTACAATACCTTACAGAAATCCTGAGATGGAGGGTGTTGATGATGCGGCTGCGCTTGCTATTCAATTTATGACTCCTTTTACGTATCTAAAGGGAATTGATATTTTAGCAAAAAGTTCTCCAAAAGCTTACAAAGTATTAAGTGAGGCACATCCATATTTTGTAAAACAAATGTATGAAGCTTATAAAAAAGGAGGACTAAAAGAAGTAGCTAAAACAGGTATTTTACCAAGTAAAGAAGTAGCTAAAAAACTTGCTAGAAATTTTTCTTTGTCTACAGGAGCTGGTTTAGCAGATAGAGTAACAGGATCGACTATGGCTGAAAATATTTTTGCACAACCAGTGGACATGCCTGTCGAAAAAGACAATGTAATAACTATACAAAAATCAGATTTAGAGTCTGACTCTCCACCTCGTATTAGAGGTAAAGAATATTTTGAAACAAAACCAGAAGTGGTTGATCGTAAGGCCTTGGGCGGTGAGCCAGGGCTCGCGACCAATATATTCGAAGAAGACACAACAGTAGCAGAGGGACCAGAAGAAATTCAGGTAGCAAACTTAGTAGGTAAAACACCTTTATGGGCAATCGCAAACCAAGATAAAGCAAAAACATTAACACAAGAGTTTACCAAAGCTGCAAAGAAAGCAATGGATGCTATTAAAAACAAATTAGGAACTAAGGATGAAGTTTTAGGAGAGACAATTGAAGATGTTATTGATACACCTCCTGCGAGTGGAACAGGTGTAGGGAGTGTTAAAACAAAGAAAACAATTACTGATTCACCTGAGCCGAATGAAGGCATGTTTTACTCGGAACTTGAAGCACGGCTCATGGACCCCAACACACCAAAGACATTTAAAACATCAGATGAATTTTTAAATTTTTTACAGGCTAAACAAATTTCTAAAGCAGAAGTTGATGATAATATTTTAACACGTTACATCGAGCTATCAAAAAAGAATAACTATCCGCTTGTTAAAGAGGATATGTTAGAAATTATTCGTCAATCACCAATGCGTAGTATTGATACGATAACGTACGGTAATCCTGCGTATGGTGGAACAAAAAATGCAAAATATCCTGGGTATCAAGAACCAGGCGCGTTACCTGATACCTACCGAGAAGATGTATTGTATCTTCCTGCTAACAAAATTCCTTTTGATCCTGATAAGATTCCAGGAAGTGTTCATGATTTTGAAGAACGATACGTGATTGGTTGGTCGCGAAAAACGGACCGTAAGGCAACCTTACCTGTTGAGAAAACACCACAAGGTATTGAAGAAGCAGTAGATCCTGCCATGATTCGTACGCTCAAACGTAATCAAAAAACATTAGATAGACAATTAAAAGGATTAGAAACATCAGCTCTTAGAAAATTAGAGCGAGAAGGTTTAATAGAAGTTGATGATGTTGATAATCTAACATCAGCCGAAATAAGAAATATTTTAGATACTAATGTTATGGCAAGACTGCGAAGTATTGATGAGCCGTTAGAACAACAGATTTTACAGTTTAGAATGAAGATTGATGAAGATGCCGCGCGTTTGGGGAAAATGGAAGAAACCACCAAGGGACGCGAAGTAACCATCACTTTTGCGGATGAGATACAATCTGATATTTTACAACAAGCAAAACAAATGGAACAAAAGTTTCGAGAGGAACTTGGTGATCTTATGGATAAGAATATTGATTTTGTAAAAGAAAAAATAAGATCCTCTCAAAGGGGATTTGGTGGTGATTTCCGTAATATTAATCCTGAGATTGCAGAATATTTTATTAAAAATAAAACTGTATTCAGACCCATATTTCAAAGTGAAACAGAGATGCAACAGTTTATGAACAAGTATGCAGAAACACAACTTGTTTTAGAAGACTTAGCAAAGGCAGGTCTTCGCCCTGATAAACAGTTGGTGACGAAAGCAAGAGAAGCGCGTGCTACACAACAACAATTATTATCAGATTTAGAAGTAGCGATGAGCAAAGAATCTTTATCAAAATTATTTCCTAACGTGCCGTTTAAAAATAGAATGGAATGGGGTTCAGCATTAATTAAGCGTGACTTAAATTTAGCGGCTGAAAGATTATATGGTCCTAATAAAATAGAAGGATCAGCAGAGTGGTACGTTGTAACACCAGCTAATCCTGTAAAAAATAGATACGGTCAATCGGGTGGTACCGCTGTGCCTGTTGAGCAAAGAACCAAGAATATGAAAGGGATTGGCACGGAAGAGTTTTACGGTGGCCCTGACAGTGTTGATTCAAAGGGAAAACACTACACTTCTACGGTAGAAAAAATCTTAAAAAAGGCGGCAAAAGAAAATAATTCAGAGATTAAAATTATTGAGGTGCCTAATGTAGGAAAATCTTTTGCTATAAAAATTACACCAGAGATGTTATTACCACATAAAACTCATAGAAAAAAAGGAGGAGTGGTGTATACTCCAGAATTAATTGACATATTTGAGGTAGCATAATGGCAGTAGAAAAACCTATAGGATTTGTACCAGCTCAAGAAGAAGCAATAGAGCAACTGACTGAAATGGAAATAAACGACTCTTTGGAAAAAGGGACAGTTGAAATGATGGACGATGGCTCTGCTATTATTGGAGAACAAATAAATGAGATACCAACAACCTTTGATATGAATTTAGCAGAAGTGTTGGAGGAAGACACTCTACAAAATATATCTAGTGAGTTACGTCAAGCCTTTGAAGATGATAAATCATCAAGAAAAGATTGGGAAGATACATACAAAAAAGGATTAGATCTTTTAGGATTTAAATACACAGAAAGATCACAGCCCTTTCAAGGGGCGAGTTCCGTGACACATCCTATGTTGTCTGAGGCTATTACACAATTTCAAGCACAAGCTTATAAAGAATTACTACCACCGAATGGACCTGTTAGCACCCAAATTATTGGTGCTGTAAATACGCAAAAAGAAGAACAAGCGCAACGCGTAAAAGAATACATGAATTATCAAATTACACATGAGATGGAAGAGTATGATCCTGACATGGATTCTTTATTATTCTATCTACCATTATCAGGTTCTGCTTTTAAAAAAGTTTACTATGATGAAGGACTTGGAAGAGCGGTGTCTAAGTTTGTGTCTAGTGATGATTTGTATGTTCCCTATCAAACAACAGACTTTCCTTCTTGTGAAAGAATAACACATGTTATTAGAAGAACAAAAAATGACGTGCGTAAAATGCAAGTCGCAGGAATGTATCGTGATGTAAACTTATCTGTTCTTGATAATGAAACAGCATTACAAGAAGAAGAGGCAAAAATATCTGGCTTGAAAAAAAGCTATCATGATGATGATTATCAATTATTAGAAATGCATGTTGATTTAAACATTGAGGGTATTGATAGTGATGATGGAATTAAAGTTCCTTATATTGTCACAATAGACGAAGGTTCTTCTAATGTTTTATCTATTTACAGAAACTACAATGAAGAAGACGGAAACAAAAGAAAACGTCAATATTTTGTTCATTATAAATTTTTACCTGGTTTTAGTTTTTATGGATTTGGTCTTATTCACATGCTTGGTGGTTTATCACGAACTGCAACAGCTGCACTTAGACAGTTATTAGATGCAGGTACCTTATCTAACTTACCTGCTGGTTTTAAAGCAAGAGGGCTAAGAGTTGCGGATGATGACTCACCTTTACAACCAGGAGAGTTTAGAGACGTTGATGCACCTGGTGGCAGTTTGCGTGAAGGGTTATTGCCTTTACCGTACAAAGAACCAAGTCAAACATTATTTCAGTTACTAGGCTTTTGTGTAGAAGCAGGATCTCGTTTTGCAGCAGTCGCTGATCAAAAAATAGGAGACGCTGCTCAAGCAGGAGCACCAGTGGGCACGACAATGGCGTTAATGGAACGTGGTGCAAGAGTAATGAGTGCAATACATAAACGACTACACTATGCACAAAAAATAGAATTTAAATTATTAGCGAAAATATTTGCTGAATCACTACCTCCTTTTTATCCTTACGAAGTAGGTAATGAACAATTAAAAGGATTAAAACAAGAAGACTTTAGTGATGATATAGATATTATTCCTGTTTCTGATCCAAACATATTTTCAATGTCTCAACGTGTTACGTTGGCACAAACACAATTACAATTAGCACAAGCTGATCCTGGAGCACACAATATGTACGAAGCGTATAGAAGAATGTATGCTGCTTTAGGTGTTAAAGATATTGATGTTTTACTTCCTGTTCCTCAACAACCTCAACCAATGGATCCAGGAACGGAAAACTCAGCAGCATTGGCGGGCCGATCTCTTGTAGCATTTAGAGGACAGAATCAAATGGCTCATGTTGATGCACATAGAGCGTTAATGACATCATTTTTAGTAAAAAATAACCCTAAAGTAATGGCTATTTTACAGGCTCACATTATGGATCATGTTAGTATTCAAGCAAGAGAGGAAGTTGAAGAAGAATCTAAACAAGAAATGGAACAAATGGCTGCTCAATATGGTGGTCAAATACCTCAAGAGCTACAATTACAACTTCAAGAAGCAATAGAAAGTCAAGTTGCAGAAAAAATAGCTGAAATGACTGATGAAATGGTTGAAGAAGAGGCTGAAGTTTTAGACGAAATGGGTCAAGATCCTCTTGTAGATTTAAAACAACAAGAAATTAACCTTAGAGCACAAGATATAGAGCGAAAAGCTATGGTTGATGAAGCAAATATAGGTTTAGATGCAGAAAAATTGCGTCAGAACGCACAAATTGCACAAGATAGAATAGACTCACAAGAAGATATTGCACAATTACGTGCAAATGTTAATCTATCTAAACAAAATGACAAAAATACAAAGCGCAACCGATAAATTACAGGAATATTTTAACGAATTAATGAATTTTTCTGAAACAGCAATTACAACTCAAGAAGAACAGATACTTTTAGCGGGTGCAATGATGGCTGTAGCTAAAATGTTGTATCATAGCAATCTTTCAGAACAAGAGTATGATAATATTATGGACCACAACGGAAGAGACTTGCTAAATCTTTTAAAACCAACTATACATTAATTATTATGGGTAAAAAATCTAAGTTTGGAATGTTGTCTGTTGAAGCAGGTGTTGATAATAACCCTAATCCTACACAAGCAGATAGAATTGTAGGAGCTACCAAAAAAAATAAAAAAGCTATGGGTGGCGAAATAAATGGTTTAAAGAAAATGGGCATGAAAGTAGGTGGTTTAGCAGGTAGACTAGCTCAACGTGGTTATGGAAAGGCAAGAAAATGAAATTTAAAAACGCAAAAATGACTGAAGTACCTCAAAAAAATCCGTTTCCAAAAACAATTGCAGTATCAGATGCAGCAGTTGTTTATTCTCCTTTTGTTTACAAAAAGAATAAAGGAAGTGGACCAAAAGGGCAGACAAGCAATGCTCAGATTAAAAAGGTAGCTTTCAAAGGCGTAAAATAGTATAATCCCCGACTTAAACAAGGAGGTAGTATGAATCTACTGAAAGATCTCTGGTCACACATCAAAGAATGGTCAGATTGGAAAATGAAGGATTGGATCAAGGCGGCTATCGTGGCTATCGTTGTTCTCTGGATAATTAGCTGGATGACAGGCGGAGCAGCATAGTGCTTAACCTACTCGGTGGCTTACTTGGTGGTGGAAAAGGCGGAGCCTTAGCGACCATTTCAAAAGTTGTCGATGAACTTCATACGAGTGAGGAAGAAAAATTAGATAAAAAAATTTTAATGCAACGCTTACAACAAAAGCTTGCAGAAAAACAATTAGATGTTAATGCAAAGGAAGCCAGCCATCGCAGCGTATTCGTTGCTGGCTGGCGACCTGCAATAGGATGGTGCGGAGCCCTTG
>Ga0098042_1001129_pt1 | contig 10237 bp, 11 predicted proteins | sample 9_EtaG_FD_75066 | JGI IMG/M metagenome (GOLD analysis project Ga0098042, IMG submission 75066) | Marine viral communities from the Subarctic Pacific Ocean - 9_ETSP_OMZ_AT15188 metaG | ecosystem: Environmental > Aquatic > Marine > Oceanic | place: Pacific Ocean | collected 2015-01-10
AGAAACCAGCGACTTGTTGTTTTCTTAAATCGTTTTCTGAAATTTTTACACGATGAATAATTGCTTCCGCATCATCTAATGAGGTAGCTGTGTACGGAACAATTAAATCATCTGCTGGAACAAATTTACTTACGGCTCTTTGTTCCATTTCATCGTAGTAAACTTTTTTAAATGTACTACCTGAAAGTGGTAAATGAAATAACATAGAGTCGAACTCAGGTTCGTATTCTTTCATCTTCTCCATGATTTCATAATTCATGTAATCTTTGACACGTTCTGCTTGACTTGTTTTTTCAGCAGACGGTACTCCTAAAATTTGTGTTCTAACTGGTCCGTTAGCTGGTAATAATTCTTTGTATGCTAACGCTTGAAACTGTGTAACCGCTTCAGCTAAAACTGGGTGAGTTGCACCTGATGCACCTGAGAAAGGTTCTGTTCTGTTGTCGTATTTAAAACCTAAAAGGTCTAGACCTTTTGTGTAAGTTTGTTCCCAGTCTTTTCTTGAAGAAGTGTAATCTTGATATTTTGAATTTAAGTCTGATGCTAATCTTCCTAATACTTCATCAGGTAAAAAATCTGCTAAGTTTGCATAATGCTCATCACCACCTTCAGGTGATGCTGCACCTGGATCTAAGTTAATATCTACTGATCCATCTTCATTTTCTTGTACTTCTACAGGACCAGGAGACTCTTGTTGTTCTTCAACTGTCTCTACGATCTGTTCTTGTATCTCTTCTTCACCTGGAACTTCAAATGTTTTTCTTGGTTCGTTTGGAAGCGATTTGTCTGTTGCCATTTATTTTCTCCGTAAGTTTTACATGTTTAACAGTATTATAGGATAAATTCAAGCCCTGTGGCATGGGTCCGGACTTCGGTGGTGGGCCACTTTTTTTACCTTTAGAATACATTATTTAATTCCTAGTTTCTTTTTTGTAACAGGTCCTAATCTATCCACATCATAACCCATGTCCTGTAACTCTTTTACTGAAATATTTTCAGGTCCAAGTTCATCTATTAAATCATCTATATCTTCTATTCCTTCTTCGACATCCTTCAGTTTACCATCATCATCTGGTCGAACTGTATATTCATCATACTCATCTGGAACAACTCCTGCACTTTCATCTGACTGACCTTTAGTTAAAGTTAGTTCTTGTTCTTTGTATCCACCACTACCATCTGGATCTCCTTTTCTAATTTTAATTTGTTGACTACCTGTATTTAAATCTTCGTATAATTCATAGTCTGCATCTGAAGTTCTATAAGAAGTAACTTGTTCTCTTTCAGAACTTTTTAATTGTCTAGTCACATCCTCTCCAAATTTTTTAATTTTATCTACAAGTTTAAAAAAATATGGTGGTGCACCTTTTGCTGTCTCTACTATTTTAGGTGCAACTTCTGCAATGGGTTCAGCTGTTTTAAAAAATTTTCCAACAAAAGGTAAAGCAGTTAGTCCACCTAAAATCTTCATAAACTTTCTTTTACTTGGATCATCAGGTCCATCTGCGAAACCTACACGTCCTCCTAATTCATAACCTCTATATTGTTTTGCTGCATACTCATCTATTAAATCTTCTTGATAAGGAGTTTTAGTTAGAGCATCTGCTTCCTGCATCATCGCTTGTGCTCTGTTTTTTAAAGTTCCAATGCCAGTTATAGTAGCTCCAACAGGAGTTGATATTCTTGCACCTTTAGCCATTAAAGGTCCTAATTTTTTGACTGTTTCTGGAAGTAATAAATTTAATCCAACCATAGGTTCTGTTACAGCATCGGTAAAACTTTTTCCTTCATCCATACCTGCTTTAGTTTCAAGTCCTGCATAACCAACAGCAGCTGGTAATGATCCAAGAGTTTTAATTGTTCCTCTACCTACATTTTGTAAAATTTTTAAAAGTTGTGGTCCGTATTTAACCGCACCTACAGATCCTGCTGCGACAGCCTCTGCAGGTATACCTGTATCAGTTTGTTCTTGTGAAACGGCTACACCTGGATCAATAGGTTTAGACATATCATCAGCTCTAACTTCTTGATCAAAACCCATTCCTTTATAAGCTCCGTATCCAACTAATCCTGCAGTTGTTATGGCTGGAAATTGACTAAATAGTTTTAACGAAACTTTAGAAGTTGGATTTAAAAAAGCTTTTTTTAATGGTGCAATTAATTCAGGTGCTTTTTGTTTTGCATAATTTAATATTGATTTTTGAGAATCAGGATTAGATAAAATGTTTTTAAAATCGTTTGGAACAAATCCTCTTTTTACTTCTAAGTCAATTGCTTTAGGTAATTGTTTAGTTAAAAATTTTACTTGATCTTCTTTAGGAATATTTTCCAATTCTTTCATTGTCATAGAATCTCCTAAAACATTAGAAAAAGAATATTTCTTTTTTATTCCTTGAAAAGAAGTTTCAAGTGTATCGGGATCAATAGTTACACCTACTAACCTTCCACTAGTATTTTTAACTATGTCTGTAACTTGCTTATTAATATCTTTTAAATTGTTTTTTAATTCAGTTGAATTTGGATTCTTTTTTAGTTTTTCAAAAATATCATATTGTTTTCTATACAATCTATCTAATTGTATTTCGCTAGGTTTTACAATTATCTGGTTTATTAATCTTGAGTCTATACCCATTATATCAGTATTAAACTCTAATCCTAATTTAGCCATATGAGTTTTAGAAACTCTGTGTGCAGTGTCCATTTTTTTCTGTAAATCTAAATCTTGTAATATGTTTGTTTTAGCTGACCTAATTCTATTTTCTTGTAAAAAAGAAGAAGTTTGTTTTATAAGATTTTTAGTATTCTTTATAATGTCAGCACTTGTTTTACTTGGAACTGTTGCATATTTTAAATTTAATTTATCTACAAAATATCTCACTGCTCTTCCCGCTTGTTTTTCACTAATAGGAAATAACTCTGCAAGTTCTTTATTTGAAAAATCTACAACTGCTTTTTGCGGTTGTAAGACTCTAGCTCTAATAGCTTTTATAAAATCTTTTTCCATCTGTTTATCAGGAAAAACAATATCAGTTGGTTTTTCAGAGCCTCTTTTCATTTTAAGAGAGATACCTTTACCTTTTTCAAATTTAACAGGTTTGGTATCCATTGTAATTTCACCCCTATTAATTCTTAATCTTTTTTCTTTACTAATGTCTGTTGTTCCATAAACTTTTTTAGCAATCTCTTCACCTTTTTTTGATAAAGGTTCAAATAACGGGTTATCTGCTCCTTTTGGAGTTGTTGCTCCATAACCAACTCCAACGTTTTGACCTTTCTTTAACATGTTTCTTTGATTGTTAGTTAACTCTTCCCATTTTTTATCGGGATTATTTTTCAACCAATTATTAATATATTTTTGTTGATCTTTAGGTAATTCAGAAACAGGAATCAAAGGTCTATTAAAACCTTCTCTTGTACCTAAATCTTCTCCTTCTATAACACCGCCACCGATTGCCCGTTCTTCTCTTTCAACAGTGCCAATACCTTCAGGTACAACGTCTCTTAATCTTTGATAACGTGCTCTGTCTTTAACATAAAGTTGTAAATCTTTAACAGCATCAGCTGCTTCTTGCATAGTAAAAGTTCCTGCATCAACACCTTTTTTTGCAAAAGCATTTAACCTATCTGCGATGTCAGCTGTTGGTAAAGTATTATTGTGATATGCTAAAACAAATATCTCAGCATCATTTCTAAAATCAGTTATGTCATACTCTGGTATTGGATTACTTGTAGTAGTATCCATCTGCATTGACTTTGGTGGTTCTACTATTTCTTCTGTGCCATCAGCTAAATTTACACGGCCACCAGTTGCTCTAAAATGTTCTCTGCCTCCACCTTTGAATTTACCAGCACCTGTAGACATTCTCATATAATCTTTAAGAGATTTTTTGCCGCCAGTGCTTAAATAATATTTATAAGCTTTCATCATGTCTTGAAAAGCTTTATCTTCTGCTGATCCAAAATCAATTTCTACAACTTCACTTGAACCGCCGCCATTAAAACCCGGACGAGTTAGATAGGCCATCATCTGTTCGTATTCGCCTATCTTCATTACATCCCCATCAAATAATTTAGTCCGCCTTCTGCGTTTGGTTTTCTATCTTCTGGATCAAACTTTTTTAAAATATCTTCTTGTTCTGTTTCTTCTATTAAATCTAACATCTCTTTATCTTTTAATCCTTTTGATGGATTTTTAGGTATCTCAATATCAAACAAACCTTCTATCTCTAACATCTGATCCATATCTTTCATGCCGCCACCTCTTGCATCTATTTCAATCATTTCTTCTGCAAGATTTTTTACATCTGTAATTGCTTCACCGAAAGTATCAGCAAAAGCATCTATTGGATCTTTCTTACCAATCTCAATTCCTTTTTTATCTAATATTCTTCTAGCTAATGCTCTAGTGATTCCTGTTACCTGATCCAAACCACCACCTGGTCTAAATGGATTCTTTAAGCTTTCAAGCCCTGATGCCTGATCCGGTGTATCTTGTTTTTTTGTGAAAGGAACTACGTCACCTTCTTTTCTGGTGCCTGGTTCCTGCTTCTTGCCTCTAGCAAATATTCTTTCAATTTGTTTTTTAAGTAATGGTGTTACTTCACCAAACTCTTGTTTAGCCATGTTGAAAGCATCTTCTATTTTTCTGATGCCACCAGTTCTAACCATGTTACCAAGTGCTAATAAAAATTTTCCGAGTTGTCCCATTAGTAATATGTCCTTTGTTTCTGAGGCAGCTCTTCATCCTGATAGTCTTCAGGGTGTTGTATCAAACCACCTTGTCTGAATCTCATCACAGCTTGAGTCATAGAGTCGACCAAGTCATCATGGTCGCCATATGGAAATGCTGCACATTCTTCAATGACTTCTTGTGCAAATTCCATTTCTTTAGGAGCATATATTCTCCCGGACTCAAACAGTGGAGAAACACTGTTCACTCTTGTATGTTTATCATTTCCTTTCGATGGTGTAAAGTTAATTACTGGGATTCCCATTTTTCTAAGCTCGTATGTCAAAGGTAATCCAGATGCTTTGGATTCAATAATCACTGTCTCAGGATTCTAGTAGCCGTACTGATCCATAGCTATTCTACGTAGTTCAGGAAACTCGTATCTTCCTTTAATTGCATCAACCAATATTAATGCTTTTCCAGAATCTTCATCAGGTGTAAAGACTCCCCATGTCGTTATCGCAGAATAATCTGCAGAAGATTTTTTCATAAACGCTGTATCATAAGATTGTATAACGTGTTCTAGTGGTGGTATATCTCCTTCCCAATCTTGCCACCATTCTCTCTTAATTAGTGCTCCCTCTTCTCCAGTTGGATTTTGCATGTACTGTGCATTCCACTTTGAAAGAGGGATAGACGCTTTTACTCCTTCTAAATCTTTTATGTTCCAATATTCAGGCCACAGGGGCTTACCAGAAGGTAAGATAGCAGGAAATTCTATCACCTCCCACTGATCTGCTTTAGGTTCTTTTTGTGCAGAGATTAATCTACCAGCCAAATCTTTTTGATTCCATCGTGTCATTACAATCACAATAGTTCCTCCTGGCTGCAAACGTTGTCTAGGTCCTGATGTATACCACTCGTAAGTCCGTTCCAAAGCTTGAGCATTCATTGCATCTTGTTCAGTATGCGGGTCGTCAATAATCAGAAGATCAGCACCACGACCTGTAATCGCAGATCCAACACCAGCAGCATAATATTCACCACCTTGTTGTGTTTCCCATTTACCTGCAGCTTGAGAATCTTCTTTGAGTCTTGTTTGAAATACTTCTTTGTACTCAGGTGAATCCATAAGTTGTTTTGCTTTACGACCAAACCTTACAGATAATTCAGTTGTGTTTGTAGATTGTATAATTTTTAATTTAGGATTACGACCTACCATCCATGCCGGTAATAAGTATGAAGCAAATTCAGATTTAGTATGTCTAGGTGCCATATTGATAATAACACGTTTTACTTTTCCATTTGCAATATCGTTAAATTTTTTTGCCACTCGTTTGTGATGGGACCCTTCTATAAAATCAGGCCACACGTGTTTTACAAAAGCCATAAAATCGTTTTGGATCTGAGACTCCTTTTTCTTCTCTTTCCACTTGTTCATGTAAAGAGCTAGTTGTCTTTTGACATCAGGCGGCAGCTTTTCAAATTTTTTTAATTTTTCTTTGTCTAGGTTCATAGAGGCTTTGTAAAGTATTTCATGCTTATCAATGTATAAATCTTAGCATAAATGTCAAATATTGGGACCCCTTTTTTACAAAAGGTAATTAACTAAAATAAAAAATTGCAAATTTTGGATGGGCCCTGGTACCTCTACAGCCTGATGAGGTACCAGAGATAAGAAAGGTTAGTCCAGTAGGACCATGTATTGTTTGGTAAAGTTTTTACTAAACCAATCCAATCCTGTTCTAACTGTATTATAATCCTGGAACAATTCAGCCCCAGTAATTACATCGTATACAGCTACAGCAAATGCCGGCAACGTACATGAGTCGCCGCCAAATCTGTTTCTTACAATCTCTTCCTTTGTTGGGTCTTCTGGTAAAGACACAGCAAAAGGGAGTTTGTATTGTTTATTATTATAAGTAATTGTTTTCATATATACCTTTCTATTAATAGGATTATCCTATTACAGCTGCCTTGTTTCGTCAACAATTAAATCCCATTCATTCCAACCATAACTACTTGTCTTTTTTACAGGGTCCAGAATAGGTGTTTCAAGGCACTCGGTCCTAGGGTGTAATCTTATAAATTCTTCCCAATGTGCATAGGCAAAATCGTTCCAACAACCTTGACTACAAAAATGCGAAAAGAAATTATTCGCGTTCCATGATGATTGTTTTATCTTACGAGTTCTTAAAACCTTTGAGCCCTTAACACCTCGCACTCTGTCCACTGTGTGATTTGTATGGCACTTTGGACCATGACACCAATTAAAGTCACTCATGCTAATACTCCTAAAAATAAAATTAAACCAAAAAAGAAAACGCAACTATAAAATTCAAAGTCTGTCATTTTTATCCCTTTCATTTAAAATGTTAGTTAGATTAGTAATTAATAATCTAAGATTTAATGTGTCAAGTAACTTGGCATTTTTCAATGCCAAGTCAAACTTATCTGCCTGATATTTTATATCATGATTTTTTGAATGTACTTCAAAATGTTCTTCTTTTTGTTCAGCCATTAGTACCTCACTGTCCAAGATTTTTTAGCAGTTCTATAACCCCATTGATCTAAATCAAAGTAAGTATATAAAGCCTCGCCAATTTTAGAAGTCCAAAATCTAGACTTGTCATCATGAGTACCTGTTCTCGTGATGTGCTTTCCGTCTTTGTTTGAGTAGTAAGTTATTTTAAAGTGTTTGTCTTTTATCATTTTTACCTTTCTGTTTAATAGGACAATCCTATCATGGATTGCCCTATCTCGTCAATAGTTAATTTAAACTATTTTGTTCTTCTTGTAGCAGTTGTTTTGCTATTGCTATTTTTTCCTCTTTTGTTTGTTCAACCTCATCAGTTAAAAGATCAGCTAAATTTGTTGGACTATAAATTGAAAGAGCCATACTAGAATGTGCGTCTAATATACTTTCATTTAAAACTACACCAAGTTTATCAGCTAACTCTTTTGCTTGGTCAAAGTATCTGTAAGATTTTAAACCAAGTTTTAGTTTTTGCATTTTCTTATCGACATGGTCAAAAAGATTTTTATGTGCAAGAATTATATTATCCCTTGCAATATTAAAATCTTGAAACCATTTATATTCTGCCTGATTAGTTTGAAACATACGACTATGACAATAAGATGTTCCAATAACAACAAGTTTAAAATCATTTGCCCATTTATCTTTTTGGAAATCTGATTGTCCACTTACATCATTACGATTACCATAACCCAAATAATTATTAACTTGACTTTCGGAATTATAATAAGTCGGATTTCTTTTATCGTATTGGTTGTTAAGTCTTACATCATAATCTGCGTCAATGCCTTTTGCTCTCATCTCATCACGATAGTAAGCAGTTAAAAATTCTTTATCTGCTTTAAACTCAACATGAACATCATCAAATTTTTCAATCGGATTGTCGTTGTAGTCGGTGTCCATACGAGGTGTATCAGTTTGAACATGAAAACAATTATCATCATATAATCTTCCACCACTATCGCCATACTTATTAACCATAGAACGAATTGTATCTACATCTTCTTGTGGTTGATGAAATCTTACAAGTTGATTAATTTTAACTTTTGCTTGTTCTCGCAAATTGTTGTATGTTTCTTTTGCGTCTTGCCATGCTTTCTTATATTTTGAATTACTTTCAAAATGATCTTGAAATACATCAGCAATCACTTTTCGCTTTTCTGCGTTAAGTGTTATTCTTTTTTGTTTTTCCATTTTTTACCTTTCAGTTAATAAATTTTTTATACACTATTGACAATTCTAGTCAAGAGGATTATATAGGATATATCAATTAAGTTCAAAACTTACCTCTGATTGATACTGTCTTTTTTGTAAGTTTTAGAGAGCACCTAAAGAAAAACTTTCAGGTCATGCCCAGTGTCACACCTCGCTCCTTGCGACGTCTTCACTGGGTGATGGTCCCTGGTTTCTTCCATATACTAGCTTAACCATGGAGGCGGGAGAAACCTGGAACTAGATAACAGAAAGGAAAAATTTATGAGTAGAAAACCCGGCATCCCAATGGAGAAGATCTACATCGGGCACTGGCGCTGGCTGCAGGCCCAGGGGCCAAGCTACAAGCAACAAGCCTCGAGCTGCAAGCTTCAAGCGTCAAGCTTAACAAGACAAAATTATTTAAAAGTTTTATTGCACAAACCGGGTCGACGTGTTAAAAACAGATTTAACAGAAAGGTATAATTATGAATACACAAGAAGCTTTAAAAATAGTGGGAGGCCTAAGCAAACCTTCTAAGATGCCTGGATGGGCGTATGGGTTACCAGCTGCAGAATGCAAGACCGGATCTAAACTGGCACAACAAGACAACACAACTTGCTCAGGGTGTTACGCTCTGAAGGGTTGCTACGTGTTTCCGGTGGTCCAGGCTGCACAATACAGAAGACTGAAAGCTATACGCTCACCGTTATGGGTTGGAGCTATGGCACTTTTAATAAATTCTAAAAAATCTAAATGGTTCAGGTGGCATGACTCCGGGGACGTCCAGGACGAAGAGCACCTATTAAAAATTTTTGCTGTTGCTAAGTTAACGCCGGAGACCAGTCACTGGCTGCCAACGCGTGAAGCGTGGACCAGCAAATACTTGAGCGCTAAACCTGCAAATTTAAATTTAAGATTTTCAATGCCGATGGTAAACCAGGCGCCGGCTGGCGTCTGGGCCAACACTTCAACCGTAGTATCCGGATCAGGGAGAACTTGCCCAGCACCTGATCAAGATAACGAGTGTAAAGACTGTCGAGCGTGCTGGGACCTTTCTGTAAAAAATGTGGCTTACGGTAAACACTAGTGAGCCACGTTTTTAAACATCCAAAGTATTATAAAGAATTACAAGCTTCTTTGAAGAAGGAGGCCATTAGCTCCGACGGATCGACGGATCCCGAGGAGCGTGCGCCGAGCAGCAAGCCACAAGCTTCAAGCACCAAGCCACAAGCGTCAAGCACCAAGCAAGTCCAGGTGCCGGATGCAAGCGTCAAGCCCCAAGCACAAAGGGTCAAGCGCCAAGCCGCAAGCGACAAGCTCCCTGATTCTTGATCCCTCATAAAGTTTTGAGTTCTTGTCTCTGGCATCAAGAACTAGGATAAATGTATTGTCAGGATGTTTCACGTGAAACGCTATTTGATGTGGCGAAAATGTGACTTTGTTTGTCTTTGTAACTTTAAGCTCTACAGTGAAAAAGTGCCGATTATTATTATAGACCAATAGATCAGGAGTACCGGGAAGACTAAGATTTTCAAGTCTAATGAGCGAAAAGTTTTTAAAATTTTTTTTAATTTGTGCATAGAATTTGGTCTCAGGTTTCAAGTTAACAGGCTATCCTATTTTCTTTAAAACTTTACCCATATTCCATGTCTCGGCTTTAACTGTAAATACCAGTCTGTGTGACTCTCGTACTCCAATTAATTTATTTTCCATTAATTGTAAAGAGGTAATGTCATAATATTTTCCATCAGGTAAACAAACTTGAACACGTGCTTCACCAGCAGCTTCACCCTTCAACATCTTTTCTAATACTTGTTTTAATAACTTTCCATTCATA
>Ga0098042_1001130_pt1 | contig 10232 bp, 9 predicted proteins | sample 9_EtaG_FD_75066 | JGI IMG/M metagenome (GOLD analysis project Ga0098042, IMG submission 75066) | Marine viral communities from the Subarctic Pacific Ocean - 9_ETSP_OMZ_AT15188 metaG | ecosystem: Environmental > Aquatic > Marine > Oceanic | place: Pacific Ocean | collected 2015-01-10
ACAATCAATATTGTTGTATTCTTCAAGCACAGGTTTAGAGGGCGTAAACAATGAAAGACATAGAGAGTCTGCTGTACAAAATATTTGGTAGGTTCTTTAAAGAAAAGAAGACACCACAATATTTAACAGGCAAAAGAAAGGAGTTGACGGATGAGAGATGCAATGATACAAGCACTCAAGCAACATGCAAAAGCAAGTAGCCAGTTGCACATGATGAACATTGAAGTGTATCTTAAAAACCCAGCAGGTATAGGGGAGCATTCAGATGTAATGGAAGCTATACAGGGTGAGTTAGATAAGATGGCTATGCACGAGGATAGGCTTGATATCTTGGACAATTACTTCAATGAGTAAGAAGAAAGAGAAACTAGCGTGGAAACGAGAAGAGGGGTGGGTGCAGTTTAATCCACCCCCTAAACACCCGCAGTACGAAGAATGGATGAAACGAAAAGAAAAGGAGAAAGAAAATGATAATGGATAGATTTAAACTAAACCCGTACACAGGCAACCCTATGTACTACAAAGACAACCCAGAAGCTGTAAAGAAACGGGATGCCCAGCGCATGTACGTCAACGGTAAAGAGATTTCAAAGAAGCACCCCCTGCATAAACCCGGACGCTTCAAATCACTAGATGATGCATGGTCGCATATGAAGATTGAAAGCACTACGCAGGGTGAAGTCTACATCATTGTTAATGATGCATGGCCAGATTGGGTTAAGGTAGGCAAGGCTAGTATTGCAGAGGATCGTTTGAATGGATATCAAACATCATCCCCGTTTCGTGATTACAGCATAATCGCAACTCTAGCAACAGAAGATAGACACGTGAAAGAAAAGGAGATGCACAAGGCATTCACTCATTTCGCAAAGGAAAGACGGGGTGAGTGGTTTAACATTGATAGAGTAACTGCTATCAAGATTTTCAACTATCAATTACAGGAGAATGATGTTGAGGCGTAATGGTCTAAGTAAATATGATGCCCCACTCAGAGTACAATACGAGTGGGGTTATCAAGACTTCTTCAGTTGGGGGCAGTTCATTAATAAGAAAAAAAGGATCAAACCCAAAGTAGAAAGAAAGCTGCATCCCAATACAATGCAGTTTCGTGAGTGGCAGCGTGGTTGGAATGCTGCTTACTTTGAACACTTGGAGAAACTAAATGGACCTAGAACTAGAAGCTAAACAGTGGATGAAGGAGAAAAGAGTGAGTGACATTTCTGCAACACTTTATCAAGAAAAAGCATGTGAGACTGCTATCTTCCCTAAGAACAAGGCTATGGAGTATCTTACTCTTGGCCTTACGGGAGAGGCAGGTGAGATTGCTAACAAGGTAAAGAAGTTCATTCGTGATGGCGCAGCACAAGATGAGTACCTTGCCAAGCGCATTGAGATTGGATATGAGATTGGGGATGTGCTATGGTACTGTGCCGTACTAGCTAAAGAAATGGAGATGGACCTTGGTCACATCATGGAAAACAACCTACAGAAACTGGCTGACCGCAAGAAGCGTGGTACGCTATCTGGCAGTGGGGATAATCGTTAGTAAGTAACACAAAAAAGAAGGGGCTTTACGGCCCCTTTTTAGTTTAATCCTTGTAGAGCGTTATTCAAAGCCTCTCTGTTGCTACTCATCCAGAGTTCACCTGCTTTAGCAATACCGCTGAGAACTTCAATATCATTAAAGTTAAGTTGTTCACCCGGCTTCATACCCATTGCGTCTTTGTATCTAGAAATTCCTTGACTAAGACCTTCTGATGATAAACGTCTTGCTCTAAGAAGTGCTTTTACAAAAGCGGGATTGAATGTTCCCACACTTCTAATACCATCTTCACTCTCTTCTGCCTGACGGTACTTAATATCGCCAATATTTTGCTTAACATCTTTTAAAAATAATTTTACACTGTCACGAGCGTTTATATATGCTTTACGTTTCTCTTCTGCTGTAGTTGCTTCGGCCATAGCAGCTTCTTCAGTTTCCATAACGGATTTAACTATAGGAATAGCCATAGCATTAAATGTTTCAGTAATTGCATCATCTATAGTGTCAATACCAGTGCGTCCCTCAAATAGATACTGTTGTCTAAAGTTGTGCCGAAGTAACCAATCTTGCACATCACTATTTGGAGTAGTCATGGTAATACCACCAAATAATTTTAACAAAGGCTGTACTCTTGCTTTAGGTTCATCTCTAAATGGGGTTACCTTAAAAGGTAGAGCAGCTTCTTCTTGCGCAGATGTAGTAAGTCCTTGTCTACGAAATTGTTTACCGGACCCTTTAAGAAATCCTGCAGAAAGGGATTTGATTGTTGTTTTTAAATTAGATGCATCATAAAGAACAGGATCAGAAGCGAATGTTCTATACTCAAGAGGTCTTCCCCCTAATCCTCTTTCAAGATCAATAGCTTGTACAAGAGGTCTAAATGGTCTGAATGCTGCGCTTCCAATCAGTTCACCAATATAAGTTTCTGCTCTTTTTTCAGAAAGTCTACTCTGTTCTGAACCTACTGTGTCAACTAGACCTTTAGCAAGAGGTCCAAGTGTTTGCCCAGCCTTGAAGTTTGTTCCAGTAAAGAGTTGCCCAAAATCTCTGCCCCCACCACCACTCCAGAAATCAGAAAAATCTCCGTCTGGCTTTATTCCCTGTGCTATGGCTTCGCCATACCATAATGCTTGGGGAAGTGGAATGAGTGGCTTGGTGTCAATTTCATTCCCACTGGGAGAGTACACTTTTGTATAGTCGGCAGGTGCATCCTCTGACATGCGATACATGGTGGCAGCACCAATACCGGCAATACCAGCTATATTACGTTGAATAATTTTACGATCAGTAGGATATTTATAACCGCCCGATACTAATCGCCTACCATAAACAAGTGGTATACCTACGCTGCTTTGTCCTAGATATTCCATTGCTTTAAACATAAAGCGTGGGAATGCAACGACTAAAGACATAAAGGGTGTAGTACGTACAAATCGAGTAACGCTGGCACCAAATTTAGTTTTAGGTGAGGATGCGTATGTTGCTTCTAGCGCATCTTCAGTTGCATCAGCCATTATGGTATTAAAAGATTTAGCACCTTTAGGTTTTATATTAGGAGCATCATTTATAATATCCTTAATTCTGCCCTTATTAATGGCTTCAATAAAATCTATTCCCCATTCACGTTGAAGTTCACTTTGAATTTTACCTAGAAAAGTGCCGTTTCTAATATGAAATTCTTGCCATCTGTTCGGGGCGTTTAGGACTTGTACTAAGTCTTCCAAACCAGACAGTACAGTGTCTCCAAATCTACCTTCACCTCTACCCATAGCAATACCTAGTTCATCTAAGTTGCCATACAATTTTTGATAAAACTTTTGTAGACTGTCATCCATAAAAATGTAGTCTATGAGTTCCTGCATTTGTTTTGGGTTGCCATTGGTGACATTAAATACATTAGATATTGCTTCAAGATCAGTAGCAAAAGGATTGCGGTTAGCAGCTATAGCCATCTGTTCTTCTGTCATTTTAACAGGAGGTTCAGGTGGCCCGACTTTTTTGGCATCCATACGTGCCTTACGTTTTTTAGCTACTTCAATAACAGCAGTTTCCATAGCTGTAATAAGACCCTCTTGAGGTGACCGTATAATATAACTTTCAAGGTTACGCATTGCTGTAGCAATTGTACCTGTCAATGCGCCAAGAAAAATATTTTCTACACGCTTAATATTTTTAGCTACAGTACCCATAGACTCTACGGCTTCATCAAAATCTTTTTGCTGTTTTGTTTGCATATCATCTACTTTACCAGCAGGAGTAGCGCGGTTATCAGCACCCCTCAACCTTTCTAGTATGGTGCGTTTTTCTCTAAGTATTTGTGCGGCACGTCTATCACCTGCAATCGTCATATTAGCTAAATCAGCAGCATTTAGTCCATATTTTTGATAGACTTCACCAAGTTCACGAACAACCTGTTCATCAGCATCAACAACTAGCTTTAATAACTGTTGTCCAAATGTAACTTTCTGTCCTTTAAACGGACCTTCCAAATGTTTTTGCTTTTTAAATGCTGTTGGAAATTTATCTTTAAGTTCAACTAAAACAGCTACCACAGGTTCAAATTTATCAGGGTCAAGTATGGGATGAAGAATTTTACTTTGTGTACCAACAATTTCTTGTGTGGCATCTAGACCCTCTTCAGCAGCTTCATCCAACAGATCATCAACTTTGTTGCGGCCTAACTCTGCACTCTTATCAAAGTCCAAAGCAATTCGACCGCTTTTAGTTTCACGATGAATGCTGGCACCATTAAGTAGGTTTTGTTCTACTTCATCAATTGCATCACGTGCAACCTCATCTGCCTCTTTTGCACGATCACGTATAATCTTAGCTGCTTCAGCTTTTCTTTCTGCAGCTAATCTTGCAGCATTTTCTTTTGCTTCATCTACGCGAATACGACGATTTGCAAGTTCTTCTCTACGTTGAGCATGTCTATTTGCTGCACCTACTGTTTCATCTAGTGGGGCATTAATACCTTTAGCAGTGCGAACAGCAGTCGTAATAGGCAGACCGGCTTCTACTTCTGCCATCATTGCCAAATCTCTTGCAAACATTTCGCCACCAGTTTTTGGCGTAAAGGGAAAAATATCTTTACCCTCTACTCCTGCAACTTTTGCTGCTTCCTGTATTAATCCTAGTGTAATACCTCCACTTAAACCGGGCATGGACTTTATTGTATTGATAGCGTCCGACTCACTGGTTATATTATCTTGTACTGCACGAGTAATAGCAGAACCAAAGCCTTCAGCAGTTTCTTTAAGAAACATCAAACCTGCTTTACCGCCACTTAAAAGTGTATCTGATGCTTCATATGTTGTGTCTATAAAAGGTTGTACGATAATACCATCTACTGTTTTACCAGTAATGCGAACAAAAGGACGCAAGTATTCTGGCACTTGAGTTACAGTAAACTCTTCACCAAATACATTATGTAAATCTCTATCATACAACGTAAGCGTATCAAGCAAATTACGTCCAGCTTGGCTAAACGCAGCAGAAGTCTCTTCATATGTAAAATCAGGTTCGGGGGGTTTTGGTGCGGGTTCTGCACCTATCTCAACAAGTTCTCTTTTGACAATAGGATCACCTTTATCATCAAAAGTTGGAGTTTCTTTATATTCGTAACCCGCTGGTGCTTGTAGTGTTGGTTGTATAATAGACGAAGCAGCAGGTGCTGCAGCCATAGTGTCGGGCAGTATATCGTCTTCTTCTGGTTCTAAATAAAGGCGAGTAGATGTATCCTGCAGTTCAGGAGATTCATCGTCTTCTTCGTCTAAATATAGACGAGTAGAAGTGGTGTCTTCATCCAGTACGATGTCATCTTCTTCTTCAAGATAAAGTCTATTTGACACAATTTAATACCCTATCCAATCGTTAGCTACGCCCCACATATATATTCTTTCACCGCCATTTGCAGTTTTTACACGAATAATATCACCGGGTCTTGCTATGACATTACCATTTTCATCTCGCGCCGCTGCATCTAGAGCCGCTTCAAAAGCAGGTCTATCTTCTTTTTCCACGGGTCGAACAAGTCCTAACTCACCAAAGTCAATAGGCTTTTTAGTGTTCCTAAGATTTAAGGCTGTTGCCCCTTCATTAAAGCGGTTTGTCTGCGCACCATAAGCAGTAAGTTGCTGATTTAGTGTATCCAGTTGAGTCCGCACAAACCTTTTAGCCCTAGATTGGTCTTTGTATTCAGATGCTATTTGATTGATTGCAGAATCGGTGGCTGTTAAGAAAGCGGGAAGCTGTCCCTTACCAAACTTTTCAATAGCTTCATTAAAGCTGCTAAACTTTAAGTCTACGTTAAACCCAAGAGCAGCTTGTTTGATACGACGGCTAAAGGATGCATCTAGATTAACCTTGCTAAACAATTCTGCTGCATCGTCGCTAACAACAAGTTTCCAGTTGTCATCTGCAATTGTTGCTGCAGCATCAACTACTGCTTGCTGTGCAGCTATTGCTTCATCAGAAGCACCTTTTGCTTGTAATTCTGCAAGTTTAATTTCTTGAACATCAACAGCAGCAACACTGGTTGCCCAGAGTGCTTCTGCATCTTTTACTGTACCCTCAGAAATAATTTGTGCTTGCAAGTACTCATTGGTAAGCCTTGCTTTTTCTAAACCAGTTTCCATATCACGTTCAATTTGTAACGCAAGAACTTCCCCAGTCAATTCATCATTAGCTATATTTTGATATATAGCGTCTGTTTGTGCTATAATACGATCACGCTCATAAGGTTCTAGCGCAGCTGCACGTGCTTCTGCTCTTTCTTGAATAGCAAGTAAGCGATCTGACCTAGCATCTTCTTTACTCGCTAACTGCCTCGCTTGAATAACGCTAGTCATTTTTTCTCTACTCAAATCCGTAGTAACATCTGTAGCTTCTTTTGATGCAACGGCTTGTTCAAATTGAATTTGCTGCCCTGCTGTCAAAGCAGGAGAGGTGTAAGAAACGCCGGTAGGCGTAAAGCCCGGACCTTCATACCGTTCAGCACCAGTAGCTACATCACCAAGAGCAGACCTAACTGTTGCTGGGTCCATTTTAAATATGCCGCGCTGTGTACCCGCAACAAGTGCTGATGTTGATGCATCCATATCAATAGTAGTGGGAACACTCAACTTACCATAAAGTTGTGCTTGCTCATCAAGAGACATAAATGTTGGAGCAGTACCGCCCTCTGGTGTTTTTTGTGTCGTAAATAATGTTTTTACAAAATCCCTCTGGTCAAAAGGTTCTGTTTTACCTGCACGTACATGTTGCATGGCACCAGACTGAACATCTTCCATAAATTTATCATACCTATCTGTCCCACCAGATAAAAGAGCCTGTACTTCTGCCTCACTTAAACCATAATCATTAATTAAAATGTTGCCTTTATTTTTATAATCACGTGCAGCGGCTACACGCTCTTTACGAATAGTAGAGGCTTCAGTTGCTAAATCTGATGAAGCATTTCTAAGAGTTTCAAAGTATGTATCGTCAAACTTTTCCATCTTTTCAGATGTACGTTTAGCAAAACCAGCGATTGCAGATTGAAATCTAAAAGCCATTACATTGCTCCTCTACGGGCCATCAGACCTTTAGGTTCTTCTTCTGGCATTTCTTCTTCTGTATCTTCTATATCTAGCTTTTCAGTATCTTCTTCAGAAAGACCTGATAGTGCTTTCTTTAACAAGCCAGCATCCGGCTGTGTTTCATCATCTTCATCGCCAACTACATAAGACACATCTGCATTTTTAGCAAGACCTTCCATCAATTCAACAAGAACTGGATTTACAAGAATAGCTATATCAATAGTATGCAGTCCCTGCATTACACCGCCAAGCGTAAGTGTCTCTGCAATTGCAGTAAGAGGAACACCTGTTTCAATAATATCTAGCAGACGCCCTGCCATTTTTTTATCGACAATACGAGATACATAAAAGTCGATACCCTCTTCTACCGTGTTCATCTTAGGTGGAGATTGCCACGGCCTTGCACCCAGTTCATGTGTCAGAGACATGCCGGGGATTGGAGCATCAAAATCAGATGTTTCTCTAAATGCCATTATCAGTCGTCCTCTTTTTGTGACATGCCTTCACGGATAGCCGCTATAGCTTCCATCACTTTTTCTATCTCTGTCTTAGTTTGTTGTTTACTATCCATACGGGATTGTACCACTTTATTAGACGCAAGTAAACCTTTTCTTGCAGGAGAAGCTACTTGTGTTTTTCCCTTTTGAAACTGTCCTACTTCACGTCTCAAATTAGTTGTTGCTAATACTGCAGGTTGCCGTTCAATACTCACTGATTAACTCCCAAAAATAAATCTACTTGCAATACTACCAGCTTGGCTAGTTAGAATATCAGAGAAGAACCCACCGATAGCACCGCTTTCTTCAGCATCTAACTTTAGCTTGGCAAGATTTTCTTGTGTTTTAGCAGACAACTCACCAAGTGCCATCTGTACAACACGGTCTTTGTCATTCTCCGCAGATGTCCATGCCCACTCCATAGTGTCAGCATAGTAGTTCCACAGATTATCATAAGATTGTTTGCTGATGTCTAGCACTGCAGCAGCATTAAGTTCGTTAGCACGATTGACTGCAGCGGTATCTGCTGTAGCAATCTGCCTACGCCACTGTGCATTTGACTGTGCAATCACAACTTGGTTCTGTGCATTAAACTGGTCACGTTGATTATTCAGTTCTGCATTAAACCGATTAACTGTATTGGCCTGACCTGCATTAAACTGTGCCTGTGCATTTGATTGTGTAGCATTAAACTGTGATGTCTGCTGTGACAGATTAGCAAAGAATTGATCTACTTGATTTTGACTAGATGCATTAAACTGACGTGCAGCATTAGCAGCAGCTTGATCTGTAAACAAAGACTGTATGCGTTGCTGTGCCTTAAACAGATCAGTCTGTTGCCTATTAGACAGGTTAGCCATATCCATTTGTAAGAAAGACTGTGCATTCATAACAGCAGACTGCTGACGGTTATTGAGATTAGCAGCATCCATCTGTGCCAGTGCTGACGCTTCTGCCATAACCATTGCCTGTGAATTAGACAGATTGTTAAGGTTCATGGTATTAGCAGCACGAGAGTTTTCTAGCTGTACCTGTTGTTCAGCAGTAAAGTTCATGTTAGCTGCATCACTAATCTTTGCAGCATTCTGTACACGAGCCTGAAACTCTTGGTCAAACTCTTGTCCGATAAACTGTGCGCGTTGCTGTGCAGCAAGCATAGCACGTTGCTGACGGTTAGATAGGTTTTGTGTCTCAAACTGTGCGGTTATAGAAGCATCTGCTTGTGCGATAGGAAGTGCAGCTTCGATAGTGGCCTGTACAATTGCCTGACCAGCAATGCTACTAGCACCCAGACCCCGTGCTGCCATTTGTTGTGTTGCATTACGAAGTGCGCCAGCAGCCCATGCAGGTGGGTTTGTAGCATCAAAGTTAGCAGTAAGCTGTGCAAGCTGACCCTGCACAGTAGCCTGTGCAGATGGTGTAGCAGTTGCTGCTTGTACTTGCTCAGTAAACTGTGCAGCAGTCTGTGCATCAGCAGCACCAGTGATAAGTTCACCAGCCTGAATATTACGCTGTACAGGACTGTTAATAAGAGTGGCATTGCCCTGTGCAGCAGCTAAATCGCCTACACTACTAGCTGTTTGCTGTGCTGCTGTCACCTGTGCGCGGGGATCGTTAGGATCAGTTTGTGCTGCCTGTGTGGCATTCATGGCTGCATCTACTGCAGGTGCTGCAGCAGCAGCTTCCATTACATTAGCTGCTTTTTCTTGTTGTGGTGCTGCCTGTGCTGTAGTAGCCATAGCAGTTGGTACAGCTACAGAACCTGTAACCATACCAGTACGTGGGTCTACATATTGACCAGCTTCGTTAGGAGTAAATGCAGCTTGTGTTACGCCACCCTGTGGTAGTCCCGGCTGAAACATACGCTGTACAGTAGCATCACCAATGTTAGTGGGTGTTGTCTGTGCAGCAGGTGATGTGGCTTGTTGTGCTGTGGAAGGACCACGTGCAATCGCTGCTTGAATAGCTGCAGCCTCTGCTGGTGACTTTACGTCTCGTTGTGCTTGCCTTGCTTGGGCTTGTTCAAACGTCATGCCGCTGTAGTCTGGTTCAGCAGCAGGTTGAAGAGTGCCTAGAGTACCATCTGCAGACATTAGCGGCTGTCCAATACCCTGTGGCTGTGCTAGTGGGCTACCTACAGGACCACCACTACGCATTCTCTGCATGTAATCTTTATATGCTTCACCCTGTACAGCACTGCCAAAACTATATGTCTGACCACCTTCTTGTACAGGCATTACAACTGCTGCACCTGCTTGACCAAGAGAGTTTTGATACTCTGGCGACTGAAGAAATTGGTTGTACATGGGTGCATTGCGTGGGTCATCTGCTCTTGGATTAAGCCCCCCTTTAGGCTTGTCAAAACTTCCGGGCAAACCACCCGTTTGCATCTTCACTACACCACCCTTTGCCATCTGCACAGCAGCATTCTTAAACTGCTCCATACGTGCCTGACGTGCAGGGTCTTGCTCAATGTAGTTTTGGAACTCACCCATGTTGCCTGTATAGCCCATGCTCTTGGCGATTTTGTTCATCGCTTCTGGTTTGAATGCCTTGAATACAGCCATACTAATTCATTCCCATAAATACTGTAACTACCATAGCAACTACCAT
>Ga0098042_1001138_pt1 | contig 10205 bp, 22 predicted proteins | sample 9_EtaG_FD_75066 | JGI IMG/M metagenome (GOLD analysis project Ga0098042, IMG submission 75066) | Marine viral communities from the Subarctic Pacific Ocean - 9_ETSP_OMZ_AT15188 metaG | ecosystem: Environmental > Aquatic > Marine > Oceanic | place: Pacific Ocean | collected 2015-01-10
GTATCTTCATCGTAAATATTTTGTCTGGTAACGTCTTGTCTCGGTAAGTTGAATGTATGAGAGTCGGTTACATAGGGAGTGATTGTAAGGCTAGGGGAAGAACAAACAATACCTTGCGACATCCTAAACTGAGGGCTGCTATTCGGCAAAATTTGCTGGGCATTGTTATTAATCGTCCCAACGGCTTGGCTACTCGGACTACTGACCGTTGTATTAGCTAGAACTTTTGTAGGGCAAAGTATAAGAGCTATTGCCCAAAGGTAGTTTCTACGGTGGTTGTTGTAGTTGTATTTATGGTGCGATTTATTGTGGTTATTGTGTCTAATCCGGGAGAAATTACTGACTCTACAAGAGAAAAGGGCTGTGAAGAATTTACTATTTTCCATCTAGGCACTCCTTCCAGCGTAGGACTTGTGTATGAGAAGTTAATCCCATTGGCTGTCTGTGTAGCTTCTGCGGTGGGAATTGAGTTGATATATCCATTAACGTCTGCACTCTCTATGTTCGTGCCTGAGACGCTTAGAGAGTACCCTGTGCGGTATTGATGACTTGTTATTGATTCCGTTATTACTGATTGCGAAGTGCTGTTTGTTGTGGAACTTCCTGTTCTGAACGTGGGAACTACTGGATTTGCAAAGATTTTGACAGGAAATAATATTATTAATAGCAGCCAAAATTTAGTCAATTGTTATTTGTACAGTAGTAGATCCAATGCAACTAGAACCAGATCCAAATGCACCACTACAAGTATGGACTCCTGATGAAAGAGAAGTCATTGCTCCACTACCAAGAGTACCTCCACTACCTACAGTTGTTTGTCCTGATAAATGAGGTAGTGCTGCTATGCCTGACGATGGTGTAACAGCAGATGGAGTGGCATCACCTATAGTTACCGCTTCAGTTAATGAAAATGCACTCCCTGCTGTTGTAATAGCTTTGTCAGTCTGAATTAAAGCTGGCACACCTGCGGTCAAACTTGAGACATTAAGTCCTCCAATTGCACCAGAGGTAGTGCTACCACCAGAAGTTACAGAGGGAGTTATGTTATTACCTGATATTGAATATGTCGTGCCTAATTTATTGGTAACAGAATACGGCATATCTACCGAGATCTGGGCAGATGTCGTAAATTTTTGCGTTATGTCTGCTAGTGCTACAGAAGGACTAAACAGTAACAGTAATGCTAATAGTTTTTTCATGTTTTTGGTTTAGTAGAATCAACTTTAACAACGTCTGGTTTTGACGTTATAAGCTCGATTGGTTGACGAATTATAATGGTTGAAGTGCCACCACCAGAGTCACCAATCACACCGTTTTCATTTTCTTTCTTTTTCTTTTTTGCTCCCTGTGCTGCATTAACACTTATACCTAATCCACCTAAAATATTACCGAGAAGCCCTGCTGCGAAGGTCGAATCCACACGAGGTTGGTCTGGTATGTCTACACCAAATAATTTATTAGGAAGTTTTACATATCCAAGAGACAAAACTAATAAACACCAAGTTAAAATAAATCCTTGAGCAACAGTAGAAACTAAAAAAGTAATTTTTTCCTGATAATCAGGTTTATCATCTTCTAGTTGTTTATTTTTTTCTACTAATTTGTCAGCCATAACAACGATTTATTAGTAATACTATATGTAATTACCTAGATACGCAAATGCCTGAGATATATGCAGCACTTGTAGGTGCTTGTGTTACAGCAGTAGCAGTAACAATATCTAATATGTCTAACAAAAGAGAGCGGGATATACGGGATATCTACTATCGACTTAATAAGCTGAGTGAATCTGTCAGTAGGTTGGAAGGACAGATTAAATAATATTTGCTATGTTTGGAAAAACTAACAAACTATGTACAAAATACTGAAGCCTATACTATTACGCTTTTTATCCACGACAGGGTGTAAACGTTTGGTAATAGATTTATGTCGTGCATTTGTAAAGCAGACCTCGAATACATTGGACGATAAAGCAGTAGATCTGTTGGAGCAAAATTTGTTTCCAAAATTAAATTGATGGAAAAAGAAACTTTTTTAAATATAGAAATAGAACCTGCACCTGTAGAGTTGCAACTGTCAGTTGAAATGCGTTGCAGAGAAATTATGAAAAGCAATGATACAGATAATATAAAAAGATATTGCACACATCTTATAAGGCATCAAATGAAACAAGATGTTTTTTTAGCAGGGTTGTTAGGAAGAATTGTAGAATTAGAAGCTAAAGAAATTGTAGAAGAAAGAAAAACAGAAAGATTAAAAAGTAAAAGATTAGAACGTAAATCTATTGACAGAATTAAAAAATTCTTTCATATTTAAAAAGACATTTATGGAGATTACCATGCCTAGAGGTAAGGGTACTTACGGAACTACAAAAGGTAGACCACCAAAGAAAAAGTAAATTTTTTTCCCCATCACAATAAGACCCTAGATTGATTAATGGTTCGTGTCAGTCTAGGGTTTTATATTGCCCACCTAAAAAGGTATTTCATCGTTTGGTACTTTGTTATAACTTTGTAAGTCATCATTGCCTTTATACGTTGGTGTATTAGGGTTTGGTTTTCCGGGTTGGTAATTATTATCTGCATCAAAAATAGTTACCATTACTGCTGATGGATTTGGTTTGTTACCAAAGTCAGGTAAACCTGCTAAATTAACCCATCTATCTATAAGCATATATTGTTTGCCTTCGTCATTCTCCATAATGACTCCAATGTTTTGCCAGTTTGCTTTTTTAACTCCGTCTTTCATATATTCTCGTGTCTTGACTGCTAGGTTTTTTACTTTTTTTGCCATAAGGAATCTCCTGTAGTATGCGTATGCGGACAAAACCACCTAAGTAATCTTGATCCATTGTTGAAATCACAGTATTAAACCGCTTATCATTTATTTTAAGTGCATCTGCCAAACCATCAATACCTGACTTCATTCTTGCTACTAGATTGTCACGATCATAATTTCGTCTGTCTGGTGGTATAAAAGTCATTTCTAAAACTAATCTTTCTGGTATATTTTCAGTTACTTTTTTAAATTTTTTAAGCTGTTCTTTAGCTACGCTATTACATTTTTGTCGGTATTGTTTTTTGGCCGAAGCCAGTTTTGCCCAATGCAATCTTTTGTTTGGCGATAGATCAGATGGTGGCCAACCTAATACAACTTCAATCATTTTTTAGTATCTCCCATTCTATTTTTGATTTACTGCCCATTAAATTTGTTGCCATTTTAAATTTATCAAAATCTACAAGCACTCCTTTTTTAGGCCATTTTGGTTTTTTACCTTCACCACTTCCTATCCAACAACAACCTGCTGTTATAACTTCTTGCAAATCAAAATATTCTTGTTGTGTACAAATTATTTTCATTGTTCTAACCTCCTTATCTCTTCCGTAATACGGTCATAATTTATTTTAAAATAGTTTTCATCTAAATTTTCAAACCAATATTGCCTGTCGAGTTCTGCAAGTGTGCATTTGTATTTTGCAATTTTTAAAATAGTAGATTCATCCATTTGTTTTGCTCCATAATTTAATTAATAACTCTAATTCACGGATGCGTGATTTAGCTGCATTAATTTTTTGTTCTGTTGTCATTAAAATAAAACTCCTTGTGTTGCACATTGGTAACTTGCATCATATTTTTTATTGTTACCTTTTGGATATGGCTCTATGCCATAAGCTAAATTTTTAATCATTTCTTTTTTTTCTTTTTTATTACCTATTAAATAAAAATATCTATGCTTTCTAGGTCTATCAATAAAATAAAATTTATTTGGATTATCTCTTCTTTCTTGTAATGTAAAATTTTTACAAACATTTTTACTATGTATATTACTTCCATACATTCTCCATTCTTTATGAACATCAGAAAGTCCTGTATATATCCAGTTTGTAGCTTGATAAATATATCCATTATGTCCTTGCGATGTATCTGCATAGGAAACAATTACTTTTGGTTTTTGCAAAAATTTTATTGACTGACTTACAAAAAAACTTAAAACATTTTTTCCTAAATTATCATTTACACATAATCTATTTAACTCTAAAAAAATATCTTGATATTTGCCTTTAAATGCACCTACTATTAAAGATCTAGATACAGGAAAACCAAAGCTAACAACACCCTGTAAAACTTTATTAATATCATATAAACCAAAACAATAAACAATATTTGGAATACGTTTTGCATAATGTTTTTTTAAAAACCATTCGTGGCATTCATAATTATTTATTTTTTTTACTGAATAATTTTTATGTATACTCATGTATTTTTCCTGTAAGAATCCCAATCAAAACCAATCATTTTACCTCCGTCTTCACGCAACCTATCGGTTACACGTTCACCAAGGTAATCTGCTAATTGTTCTCGTGGAATATTTGATAATAAAATTGATGGTTTTCTATTTTCATAGCGTGTATTTAGCACATCAAACAATACTTGTTTTTCAAACTCTGACCCAAACTGCACTCCCACCTCATCCAGTATTAATAAATCAGGTGATGCATAAACTTCAACTACTTGGCTTTCAGTTTCGTCTTTTGTATGCCAGCTATCTTTTACTCTACGAATAAGACGTTGGACGGTGACAAATAATGGTGACCGTTTTTGTTGCATGACTGCTAACGCAATGCCTATTGCCAAATGGGTTTTACCAGTTCCTGGTTTGCCAACAAAGATTGCACAACGTCCTGTTTGTAATACGTTATCAAAATTTTCTGCGTATTCTTTTGCAAAAGCTAATGCCTTTTTTTGACCAGTTGTTTTTGCCTTATAACTTTCTAATGTTCTATCTTTGAATCTTTCTGGTATTGATGCACTACCTATTTTTGCAATCCACCTACGTTGATCACGTTCTATCTCTGCTTGTTTATCACGTTCTATTTGTTCTTTTGCCTCCTTATCTCGCCTTATACCCATGCAATATGGGCATTCGCTCCAATGCTCACCCATAAAGTTTGTTGAAGTATATGCACCATGCTCAGAACAATTACGTTCTTCCGTTGGTCTATCTTTTATTAATTTATTCAAAATCATATTTCTTGTACCCCATCACCATAGTTGGTAGTAGCAAAAGATTTTTGTTCTTTTGTTATCCAATCGCTTTTAAAACTTTGCCATCCTCTTGCTTGGCACATAATCAAAGCATCCTCCAAACTAATCGTAGTTTTTTTAACTTCATTCTTTATACCCTTTAATGCAGTTTCTGTTAACGGTGCTTTTTTATTTCTTCTGTGTATTAAAAAATCATCCCATGTTTTCTTACTTACATTACGAGGACGTTTTATTTTTATATTATATATTTCTTGTTTATTGTTTATTGGTTTATGGTTCTTGTTTATTGGTTCTTGTTTATTGGTTGGTTGCGGTATACTTGAAGTACCCTTCAACCGTGCTAAAGCAGATGCTTTGCCACCTCTAGATGATGCCAATATCTTTTGTTTATATTTTTGTATTTCTTCATCTGCTCGTGGATTAATCCACCCTTTACCCTTTTCTAAAACAAAAAATTCTTTTAATACTTGTTTTACATCAGGCAAATGTTCACGCATTCTAATAAGCTTTGCCACTTGTTCTGGATCTTCTGGCAATGGTCGCTCGTGCAGATAATAATTATCTAAACACCTACGATATGCCAGATCTTCCATCTCCCATAAATGCAAAGTATGACTCATGTAATCACTAATGTTGTAGGAGTAATAATGCATTACTCCTCCTTGCGATAGTTATTTAAAACTTCTTCCTTGGCCTGTTCTGCACTTGCATCATCCATACCAATTGATTCTCTTAATCTTGATAGTGAATCTTTTGGTTCTGTTGATTGCCTTGCATTAGGTGTAATGTCTACCATGTTATCTTCTTCTATTCTGACAACAGAATTAATGGCATCATTTTTTGGTAGTCGTTTTGCAATACGATGAATAACAGTTTTCTTTGCCATCTGGTCAAACCATTTAACCCAAGGACTATGTGGTGATGATGCACCTTTTGCTTGTTGTTTGCATTTATTTACATCATCCATATTCATAATTTCAATGTACTCTCCATCGTTTGCAGTTTGTACATAACAGTAAACGCATATACGATTACCTCTATCGCCAACTAATAATGGAATATGTTTAACATGAGGATTACTTCCTAATTCATATTCAAAGCAATCATTTTCGTATACAACTTCAGCAGAAATAGTTTTAATTAATCCACTATTATGCATTAACTTAATAACTCCTTCGACCATAGGTAAATAATTAACCTGATTGCCATACAAAACTGCTGATGCTTCTTTGCCATCCAAATACAAACCATCTTGTGCTGACTTCATAAAGGTTTGCATTAAACTTGTCTTGTCTGCCTGTAATAACTTTGGATTTTTATTTAACGTTAACTTTGCAACGCTAATAAATTTATTTACATCCATTTGCCTTGGCAAAGCTTCAGTAAATTTGTCTGCCATTTTTTCTAGTGTGCCTTGCATGGCTACAAGTGGTGAGATGGATTGTGTCATTAGCTAAGTCCTTTAGGTGAATTGAAACGGAACATTCTGTATCCTTTGCGTGGATTCTGGTATGTGCCAACCATGTCTTGAGTTATCAGTTTGCCTTTATTTGGTTTAGACATACCGCAACTGATTGTTCCATTTACGGAAATAATCTTTGATGCATTTTGACTCATATCTAAAATTTGTGCCTTAATTGCATCTCTTGTTTTGCTTAGTGAAGCATATTCTCTGTTGACTAAGTTGTATTCATCAATCAACTTATCCATATCTTCATCAGCATTAAGAATTAAACTTGCGTCTGCTTGGTTACATAAATTTTTCATTATGTACTGTGCGTCTTTGGTGTAGTCAGGGTTTGGTTCTGTACCAGATTGTATTTTCTCCCAAAAATTTTTTACTTTCTCTGTTAAAAGTTTGCCAATCTCTGGATCTCTTTTACTTTTGACTACCTTCATGGTGTTACCACCAACAAGAGCAACAATATAACCCACGTTGTAACCAGTAATTTCTAGTTGGTGTTGGAGTTGCAAAGCAATATGCTCTGGTGGTTCTATGTTGTACTCGTCATGCTCTATCCAGTTCTTGCGATATGCCAAGCCATCCACATTTTTTATCTCAAGAATCATAGGTTCTTTTTCACTTACAATTTTGTAATCAAAAGAACTGCCCATCCTTGTTTCTGGATTACGCATATAAACATCAAATTGCTCAACCTTAAATTTGTTGCGGTCTGCAAATTCTAAAGCAATAGAATCTTCCAAGCGTCTGCCCCACGCCATGCGCTCATTATCACTTATAGCAACTACCACCTTATCTTTTTTCTGGTGGTAGAGTTCAAACTCAGTTTGGTATGGGTTGAGATTAAACAATGCTGATACCTCAGTAGAGGTGACATCAAGCAAACGGTTTTCTAACCATGATTGCTTGTCGGTAATTGGATACGATTTTGTGTTCATTACTTGTTAACTCCTAAAATAAATTCAATTCTTTGTTTGCATAGTTTTACCTGATTTTTAGTAATTCTTGGTGCAAACAAAGTAGCCATGTCTTCGCATTCTTTTTGCAATGTTTTATCTTTTGTTGTTATGGCTAAAACCAACGCTTGATAATAGCCTTTTACAAAATCTGAGTTTGTGTCTGCAAAAGCTTTTTTTTCAAAAGTAATTTGATCCATAATTAAATTTTCTCCTTTTGGAATTGAATAAATTCTTTGTTGGGAACTACGTTAGATTCCCATTTAGCTACGGTTTCATAATTACCGTAATACGGCCATGCAGGTGACTTGTAATCTTTTTCAACTTCCCATGTACCACTAAACTTGCGTTGCCTGATGTTATCTCTATCAAAAACCTTGCGGTCTATTTCAGATCTAACTTCTTTAAGAATGTCGTAAAGGGAATACTCGTCATTGACGTAGACGGTGATGTTAATTTTTCTCATTGGTCTGGATAAGATTTGTATAAAGGGTGGTTTTGTAGCTCGCATTCGAGTGCTAATTCTTCATCCCACATTTCTGAAGTGTGGTCACGATAAGGAAGGCTGGACAAATAGTCCAACCTTTTTAGTTTCTGGGTATTTGTCATTACTCCTCCCAAGGTTGTAGGTGTAATGTGATATTCCAATAAGCATTACAGAAATGTTTGTTATCCCATATGTCTGAATGACAAGTAATGTGATCCCTAACCATTCTGTCTATCTCTTCTCGAATATGTTCGGGTAATTCCATTTGGAATTTACGGTAAAGTTTCTTTTTACGTATCATGAGTACCACCTCTCAGCCCAACTAAACTTAACACCTAGTTTTTCTAGCTTTTCAATAAGTCTGACTGCTGTAGCTCTGACTTTACCGCCATACTGTGGACTAACATCTTCTGCTCTGTCCATAGTGCTACCTGATATGCAATCATCTAGAACCATCTTGTCGATTTCGTCTAGCTCATCGGGTAATTTTTTGTCGTATTCAAGACTGCTATAAATCTTTCTACAACTATCCCAAACTTTTTCTTCGGGATAAACTTTGCGAACTGGATCTTTTACATATTGTCCAGTTGAATATTCTTCGATGATTTTATCGGTCTTGTTATACTCACCGTATTTTTTAATCATGTCATCTTCATAGAATTGACATGAGCATTCAACGATGCATTCTTCGGGTCTGTCTAAAAGAATTTCTCTTTCGAGAGCCGTAAGCTTAATTTGTGTCATTTGATTTTGTAAATAAAAATTTGTAAGGGATCAAATTTGAGCAGTTACCTGCTCGTAAACCATTATTGCACATATTCCAACACCTGTCAAATAATTAATTAATCAAAGGCATCTCGTTTCTTTAAAACTTCTACCTCCGCTTGGCATCTTGGGCAAGTTAAATGTGTTCTTACTGAATACTCTGCACCAAGAATAGGATGCAGTGATATATCAACGTCAGTATCAGAAATAGGAATAAGATCTGAGTCACACCAGTAACAGTTCATAATCCTACTCGTATAGCAGAAGAACTAGAACTATTATTTATATACAAAGTACCTACTGTATTTGGTATGTATTGTGTTGTTGTTTGATTTTCTAAACCAGTGCTTTCAATCCCTTCTGCATACCCTGCCTGATAACCCTTATTGAATGCGTGTTGGCTACCCTCTGTAAAGCCTTTTTGATAGTTTGCTTGTAATGCCTGCTCAATCTGTTCTTGCGTTGGTTGAGGACTTTCTGACAACGTAAGGTGCAATCCATCTTTTTTAATTGCATTTATAAATTTATGTGAAGCTACAATTGCTTCATTTTCATTTGGATTGTTTGATGCCAATGCATATAATTTTTGTAATTTTTCTAATTTTTTTTGATTCATTCTCTACCAAAGATAAGTTCGTACGGTGTAATATTTAAATTTAATTCCCATGCTTTTTCTAATACTTTTTTTTGGATTCCAGTAGGAATTGTTCCGTGCTTTTTCCATTTGCTTACAGAACCTGCATCCCTTCCGACCTGACGAGCCAATTCACGGACACCGCCAAATTCAGATATGCATAATTCGTAAGGAGTTTTAGTTTGTTCCATAGTTTTATATTGTCATAAATGCAACGTTAATGCAATAAAAAAAAGAGGGTTGTTAACCCTCCTCCTTTTGTTTTTCAGAAAATACAAGAGTGCAAGTACCTAAGAAGTTAGCTTTGCCCTCGTCAACTTCGAAATCCCAAGGGCAATCGTTATCAAGTAACCATTGATAAATTTGGTATCTGTTCATTGTTTTAAATAAGAATTAGGAATAAAAGTAAATAAGGAAATAATGCGAAAGCCATAGGTCTATCCATATACAAGTGAGTCAAAAGTCATGATCTGCAATATAGAATCTGCTATTGAAGCATCAATAAGAGATAAATCATCAGTCATAAATGATCTATGGACTGACCAACAATCATCAGAATTAAGATCAGTTTTACCTGATATTATTTTTTCAATAGCCTTTAAAACATCTTTAACCTTAAATTGATGTTTGTCTTCTTCTATATCTTCTACTGTTATAGGACTCTCAAGAGTTAATTCTTTTAGCCATATACAACAGCCCTCATACTCATAATCTTGACCTGACTTGATGTAGGTAACACCTTCGTCTTCTTCTACCTCTATATTGCCTATGGTTACATCTGTAGCCCAATAATTTGAGCCTTGACCCATAGTGCAAAATAAATCTTTGAGGTTTTGCATAGTTACTGTAAGGTCA
>Ga0098042_1001140_pt1 | contig 10201 bp, 18 predicted proteins | sample 9_EtaG_FD_75066 | JGI IMG/M metagenome (GOLD analysis project Ga0098042, IMG submission 75066) | Marine viral communities from the Subarctic Pacific Ocean - 9_ETSP_OMZ_AT15188 metaG | ecosystem: Environmental > Aquatic > Marine > Oceanic | place: Pacific Ocean | collected 2015-01-10
CAGGATGACGCTCTTTGTTTCTATCAAGCGCCACTATGCCCTGCTCGAATAAGCTCCTCCCCTGCAATATTTTCGTAATATAGCTACTGGGGGCGTTTACATAGGTTGCTAAGGGTACACATAGGACCTCTGCTACGTACTGTATTTGTGGAAAGTAGTGGTTGTACATAAACATTGTACAGTCTACATCAGACAGAACGTAGTCGTGTATTTCCTCAAGAGAGTAGTCCATTAGTGTCTTTGTGCTGAAGTCGAGCTCAATAGGGTCTAGACCGAATGCTTGTGATACTTGCTTCAGGCCACGTGGTAATCCTGATAGCGAATAGTCTAGTCGAGCCCAACGCAACAGGTCTAATATTATACGCCCGCCAGCGTTCATCTTAAGTTCTCGGTTATCTTTAGGAGGTTCAAACCCCCAGTCCGAACCGTCTCGGTTCAGAAACTTTTTATACTGTGCTTCGTTCAAATGATTGTAACGGACTCTGTGAAGTATTTGTGGAATATCATAGCCCACAAGATTCCACCCCGCAATAATATCAGGGTTATAGTCCTGTACAAAATGAGCGAAGTCCCATAACAATTGCTTATCATCTTCTGTCTCATTATCCCATAGGAAGACTTTGCGCTCTCCGGTGGAAGTTACAATGCCAATGGCAACGATAGGGTACTTCTCTCCAAAAGGAAAGGTACCATCGGGGGAGTGTGTTTCAATATCAAACACAAGGCATTTTACATCTTGGTCGTTAGGGTAGTCTGCAAAGAACGTTGGATGTTCTATACATAACCTTTCGAGTAATGCTTCCCTTCCACCATCAAAGAGTGCGTAGTTTGGTAAATGGTCTTTACCCGGTATATATTCGTGTTTCTTTAGATTGACTGTTTTATCAGAAGCTATCAATCTTTTTGTCTCCCCATTGGTGTCCTCGGTGTAGTAGTATGGTACAAATGGTGACTTTACAGCCATAGCCTGACCATTCCTATACATTTTGACCATAAGTTCTTTTGTCTCTAAGTTGATTGTGCGTTTGTTAATACTAGCTATAAGTGGTACTTTCATTCCTTCTCCGGCGTTACATTTACAGTATCAGGTGGTGTGAGTATCTCATCATCAGCTGAGACTTCCCACATATCAATGAGAGAAACTGCATCTTGTATGGCTTTACCCCATGCACGATGAATAGTAGACACTTCTTCCATTTCAGTGTCTCCTAAAATCTCAGGAGAGAACTGACCAGCCATATCATAATGATAGTGACTAGCCTTTATTAGTAGTTCCATCCATTGTTTTCTTTCATCATCTGTTGATATTGTTAATTTTTTGATTTCAACACTCATCTCTAAATACTTCTAGTTGTTCTTTATCCATACGATTAAATAACTTATCCATGTTATTAACCATTAGTTCAGATATCTTAATATCATACACGTCACATAATCTTTGTAGATACCACAATACATCACCTAGTTCATCTATAATCAATTCTGTATTGTCTACTCTGTCTCTGATTTCTTTTTTATATGCTCCACCGACTTCACCGGCTTCATTCATCAACCCTATCATTAGGTATTCTTTCTCTCTTCTTTTTGGATACTTAGCTGTCTTCCTTGTGAAGTCTAAGTATGTTGTTTCTATTCCTTTTACCATATGTTTATCTCCTCTGGTATTATGTTTCTTTTTAAGACCCAGTTTCTCTCAGTTGGTAAGTACCTGTATACTAGGTCTGCTTTTTGGTCACCCTGTATGGGCCATGGCTTAATTAGTATGAGGTCATTTTCTCTGACCCACATTCTTTTTTTTAGCTTACCACCTATTCTTATCATCCTAGTCTTACCATCCTCACAGGTGGCTCTCAACCGAGAACCACCACTCATTTCAATGACAACAGCAAACTGTTCGTCTTTTGTAGGTAGTCTAGTTTTCTTCGTAAAATTGTTTGATGGTTTCATATTCTTCTTCATTATAATCTCCTTCTGCATGAAGTAAAAATTCCTCATATGATTTATGTTTGGAATCCTTAGCTGACTTAAAGATGTCAGAGTAATCACCATCACTCACATCTAGTGGTGTCTCTGCTCTCTCACCCAATTCAATGTTGTCCCCGCTAAACGGGTCAACAATCTTGATATTGCTACAGCTGCGCCCAATGTATTCATCAGCCACATCAGGCCACTCTTTTCGTATAAAGTCTTTCGTTTCTTCAATTAACTCACTCCAATTTATTTTTGATACAGGTTCGTTGATAAGTGGACTTTTGTAATAGAGTTTCTTACCACCCTCTTCTTCTACTTCTAAAAATCCTGTCATAAGAAGTCCTGTCAATACAGGTCTTAGTTTAGTGAAAGGTAAACCAGCAGCTTTGGCTGCTTTCTTAAGTTCACCCTCAGACATCTTTACTGTTTCACTGTCTGCAAAACCAAACTTATCTAGTCTTGTGTCAGGAAATAGTTTTAGTATATCAGTTCCATGGCTTGGCATATGTAAACATTCCTCAACAAAAGAGTTGAGATATATTCTTAACCCTAACCAATTATGTTTGGGACTTACCAATCCATACCTAATACCATCTTTCTCAATTCGTGTTATCTCATCTGGATAGAACCTAGCTATTGCGTTGATAAGTCTTAGAAGGTATTGCACTTTAGACCTAGATACAGGAAATGCACTAGGTATTGCCTCAAACAGAAATGGTGCACAAGGATTCTTTATGATGGTTGCTTCATCTTCATCTCTATCTCTCAGTGCTACCTCTAAGTGTTTCTTCAAACCTTTTATCTCTTTATCTGTCATTGAAGACATGGTAGCTTTTGGTAGAGCTGAATTGAGAAGTTTGTGTCTAACCACTAACTCTGTTTGTTTTACTGTTGGATTAGTATGCATTATCATACATCTTCTTTCTAATTCAGTATCAAACATAGCTGAACCCTTATCGTTCTCAACAGCCACAGCCATAAGAACATACTTAGGGTGTAGCCATTGACCAACAGTAGCACCAATGGTAACATCTGTTTTCTTACGTTCAGCTGTTCTACCGTCTGCCCATGTCTTAATTATTTCCATAACACCTTCAGGTATCTTCTGAGCTTCTGGAATAGCTACAAAACGTGCCTTGTTTATTTTTTCTTCATCATACCATATAGCTGTTTCTGACATATGTTCTACAGTATACATATAGTTATCAGGTAATAAAGCACTAATGGCTTCCATCAATACTGTCTTACCTGTCCCACTATATGCTTTGATACAGAAGTTAGTGTCCTCTAGTATATATGATAAACAAGCTGTTAGTGCTAAAGAATCTTCTCCTAGTATAGGAAAAAGAGTCCCGTCTGGCTTTTTTGCGTTGTGAAAATATCTCAACAAATCGTGTATTTCAAATTTTTTCATATCCATTTCTCTCTAGCATTATTTAAGTTCAGAACATTATGTTCGCATAACTTAACTGCATACTTTTTTAAGTCTTTTTCTGGTATAGCAGGAAACTGTTCTTTCATCAATAAGAATAAATCTATCATAGTAATAGGGTCACCATTCTTATCTTTTAAGAAGTCTACTATCTCTTCAGGGACAGACCACTTGAAGGACTGCTCGTCGCTGTTTGTTAGACTAGGTCTAAACTTTTCAGCTACGTAAGCCTCTATCTCAGTTGGTTCTATTATGTAACCGTTGGCTGACCTCCCAAACGTAGTCTTGACTTTACCTTTTTTAAATTCAAAAACTAAATCTGTTGGGTTCATACCATTGTCAATTATAGTAGAGAACAAACGCTGAGCTTGGGTGTGTGATGCTACAGTTAGTGTTAGATATTTTATTTCTTTTTGTTCTGATATATACACACCGTAGGTAAACTCATTTATCTTAGGTGTTCCGTTCTTACAGAACACACATTCACCTTCCTTAGCCCAGCATTTGTTTCTACGCCTCGTTGTGGGATTCCAATGTTTAACTCTGTGGATTGGTGCTATAAAAGCAAATTGCCCCAATGCTGTCATCGAATCTTCTAACCATACTCTTTGACTCTTTGGCGACTGAATCCAATCATCATAGTTACTCATTCTATCTCTATTTTCTTTGCTGAGGTCTTCTCTTTCTTTTCAATAACTAAATCGAGTATACCGTTTACCATAGTAGCTTTGGTTGACTCTGGGTCTAGTTCGAACTTAAATGTTTCTTCCCATCTAAAGTTCTTTCTATCTGAGTTAGCTGCAATACTTACAGTTCTACTACTTACCTCTACATCGACTTGTTCTTTATCCAAACCAGCTAGTTCTGCTGTGATTGTGATAGTTCCATTCTCTTCATTAACTGAGACATCTTTACGACCTAATGTAGATATAGCGTGTCTGCCTGACGGGACTTGTTCTATCTGATGTAGTAAGTCCATCCACATATCTAACATTCTATCTGCGTCTCTTCCATACATACTCAGTCCTCCATAGCGGAAGATGATGGTCCATCAGACACACGCTTCATTAATCTGAAGTATGGTTTGTTGGAACCTTCTTTCCAATATGTGTTTCTGAACATAACGAATTCGTCACCAGCTTCAGATTTACCTGAATAGTAAACGTTACCGTTCTTATCTGTGTTCCGGAACAATCCGGCTCTTAGTTCTAATCCACTTTTTTCTGCCATTCTTTTTTCTCCTTTTTTTATCCGTGCATTGATGGGGGTTGCACAGGTAACCCCTTGACATCAATCTCTAATAGTCTTTCACCATATGCTGAGATTAATTTGTCTAATGTTTCACTAAAGAATTTTTCTACATCTACATTTGATGTAGGGTTTATCTCTAGTTGAAATGTCCCGATGCGTAATAGATGTGTCATCTTAGCTGCATCCATCTTAGCTGACATCAAATCAGCTGCTATATCTGCCATCATAGGTTGTGGTTCAGAAGATGAATCTGTCATCTATTACCTCCAACTTGATTAGTATTTTTCTTAGGTTTTTTATCATTCCTTGTGTCTCTCCAATCTTGTTTTCCAAATCATCAAACCGTTGTGACATCTTATCCATACGGGCTAGGATGTCTTCCACGTTCTGAACGAAAGGAAACCAATTAGTATCATTTTGATACGTTTCGTTTCTTTTGCGAATATCTTCCGCCCATCTTGTGTGGTGGTTTTCTTCCGCCTTTCTGTCTTCTTTTATTCCCATTCTTATTCCTCTTCAATTGTTTCATGAGTATTTTGTTCTTACGTGGGTTCACATGATAACCCTGTCCTGTCCAACCATCTTGATAGTATCGGATGTAACCCATCCAATAGTCACGACAGTTTTCCTCAGTTGGTTCTAATCCTCTAAGTTGACACTTAGACATTAGTCGCTGAACCATCTTGTGGTTTTTACCCTTAGCCCATATACGGTCAAAGGCTTCCCATCTTTCATTCATATTTGACCTCCAATAACTTGATAACATTGTTGACAATATGGACTACCATTCATGTCTTTGTACCTGATGTATCTCTCGTCTAGTAGACATTTACACAGTCCGCAGTTCATCCGAACATACTCCCACTGTAGTCATCTCTAGTCGGTGGCTCTGAGTCTGGTGGAGTCAATGAATCCATAGCACCTGATTCTTTTGCTCTTCGAATCATCATCTCTAATATTTTAACATATGCTAGTATTGACATTTCCTGCCATCTTTCTAGTTTATAGGTCTTATGAATCTTTTTTAAGTCTCTACCCACGTTCATAACGTCGATAGAGTCAAATGCTTTTACTAAAGTCTCCCATTCAAATCTTTCTTCTTCGTTCATCAAAGATTCTACAGAGAGTGCAGCTTCGTCTTCTTCTGCCATCTTTAGAAAGCCTTCTATTAGTTCGTTCATAATTACTCCACAACCAATCTATCTAACCTGTAAGCTCTAGCGTGTTGCTTGAACTGAGAAGTAAATTGTTTTAAGTTGTACCTGTTATCTTTACCAATAACATAGAACTTACCTTCTGAAGACATACGTATATCTTCGGGTAAGATTTTCCTTACAGACTGAGAATCACCCTCATGTTTCCATGAGTTGAACTTGAAATCAGTTCTGTTTGCAGGGTTGTATCTGATACTGACCTGCTTGTGCTTTCCTGTTTTTTGATAGTGCTTTACAGCATCCATCAAAGCGTTGATTTGTTCTGTTCTTTCCATTTTAATCACCTTATGTTGTTCCCATAACTACAGACTATATAAAGCTTTCGCTCCATAAACTGAGACCTGTAAAATGAGAATCGTAATTGTATACTGAGAGGGTAGGTACAGTGGTTTGTGTACCCAAAATATATCCCATTCATCCAGTGGATTGCTATCCATTAGTCTTCCTTAGGTGCTGTGCAGTGTACACATCTTTTCTTTCCTTCTAGACCTACGAAAAATGCTCTTCTGCCACAGCTATAACATTCGTTCATAATTCATTCACCATTATGTTGAACAGTGCCCATATCAATATTAGTGCACCTGCTGTCATGTAAAATAGTATCCATGCTTCTGCTGGTATTGTTCCTTTCGTTTTCATTTGTTTCTTCCTTTGTTGTGGTTTGTAGTGAGGTAACGCTCTCCAACACTCATCACATAAGTATGCTTTGAGGTGTGGCTCTTCACTTGTATAATGTGTGTGACACCTGTTACAGTTATGCCACATCATATTATAATAATTAGGCTTCATCCACCTTCTTGGCTACAGCCATATATTTTTCTACAGCCATAAGGATAGGTGGTTGTAATTCTTTTGGTATAAAATCTATACCATCCATACCGTTATCTAAATCTTGATAGAATATTTCTAAGTATGCACTAAAGTTATCTGTGATGTAATGGTAACCCTTTGAAACATCCTCATCATAATCTCTTATAAAGTTAATTATTTGGAATGCTCTACCTAAAGCTCTGGCGTGTTGTTCACATCGTGGGTGGCAGCCTAGTATCTTTGACATCATCATACCAACTGACTCAGCTGAACCCTTACAATATTCTAACATAGATACTATAGTGTGTTCTTTCTTCACCATGTCCTGATACATACTAACGTGAAAGTCTGAGAGCCATTCACCTTCGAACTGATACTTATCGCTCACTTCGTAGAACTGTTCTATAACTTCCCTCCATTGTTTGAAGTCATGTATTTCCCTCTCGCCTTCAACCATCTCATCACACACTCTGAGGTATGCGTACAATTTGTATATATCTTCTTTGATATCATTAGGCCATGCACTCATACATTCAAAGAACGTGGTGCTGTATTCTTCCATTATCTCTTTCATTTCTTTATCCTTACTTTCTTTATTGGTTTTCTATTCATTACTTTATTGAAGTCTACAAACTTACCACCCCTCTCAGATGAGGGAGGTAGAGTATATCCTTCGTATGGTACTTTAGTTGCTCTCTTTTTCATAATGCTTCTTCGTATAGTTTTTGTAAGTTCCATCGTAGTGGTGCCTTCAATCGCTCAACAATGTAAGCGTGTTCTTCGAACCACTTCCACTTAACTGATTTCTTATCATATGCCTTACTATATAAATATTTCGCTTGACTAGGTGTAATTGCATAAGTTTTCTTATTTCTGTATTCCTCTCTTCGTATCAATATAAAGCTCAGTCCACCAGCTCTCTCTAACTTTGCACCTTCTCTTATTTGGTGCTTAGCAATAGCAGGGGTATTACCATAATATAAAGGAAAAGAAGTAAGATTCCTAGAAGTTTTAGCCTCAAGCATAATTGGTCGACTTCTGTAGACTGTAAAGAAATCGGCGGGTTGCTTTTCAGCGACTGCAATTTTAACGAATCTGTTGATGTCATTTGTATCTTGAATCCTGAACCACCAAATGTGACGGCTTGATTTTAAACTTCTTCTGATTTCACTTTCAAAGTTCTTTCCTGTATCTTTTCTTCCCATAGGGCATCACTAAGCAATAAACTAGGGTAAGTAAGACCTTAGTATAGATTGCTTAGTTATATCTCCCCTTAAGAGATATATAAAGCTTTGCTATATAGAGCTTATTGCTGTATATATCTTATGATAATAAGTATAAGTAAAACCCATAATGTTAATGCTGCTGTCGTACCTATATCTAAATCGTCTTCATACTGCATAATATACAAAACCCTTTACCTAAACCATCTTCAGCTATGGAAATACGTTTACCACATTTATTACACTTAGTCCAAGCTAGGCTCATGTATTTTTAAATGTCCACCATAACAAGCCTGACCAAAAACTTAAGCCAACCATAACTATAATCGTTATCATAGCAGGTGTTGCCCAATTCATTTCAGTAAAATATATATCGTCCATCATTCTTTGGTCATCCCTCTTTGTCTGTTCATATGGTCTACTAAGACTCCCTGAGCATATTCTTCTTCCTCAGCTGCTATCTCTAAGTTTTCTTCAGCTCGTGCATAAACCATTTCTCGGACCATCTTGATTGATTCCTTGATTGACTCGTTGTCTGTTGTCTCAGCTATGTAGAAGTCTAAGTCATCCAACATCATACGAGCTACCTTCGGACTACACCAATCTAGTATAATCTTCATGAAGTGAATTGCTTCAGCTTTATTGGTAGCCATGCATAGCTCCCTCTTCCTGTGGGACTTCCCATAGTCCTTGTTCTATAATATTAGCCAACCACTCGTCTAGTTCTCCGATAGGTGCCTGATAGTATATTATTCCAGCTACTTCGTGTACTGCTGTTAGCAGTCTGTCTGTGTATTTACTCATTTTTCTTTGCTCCGTATTTACGTGGTCTTATCATAAGTTTCTTAGTTCGGTTCATACCAAACTTCTTATCTAACCACACTAGTATTTCTCTAATCATTATTGTTCTCCGTTGGCCAATAGTAGGGATACTCGTTTATGACTGTGAGGTCCGTCTGTGCATCTGGCCCGAAATGTTCTGCATAAAATTTGTAGTCCTTACGTAAAAGGTTCATTCGGTGCGACTTGTGCAATTCGGGATAGCCTAGCCATTGAGGATATACTATTGGCCCTTGTATGTCGTATAGTTGCATCGTGTTGTTGTATCCACGTGCAACCCATTCTTCTATCATTATGTTAGTATAATGTTTCAGTGCGTTCTCGTAACCAACCCACATTAAACGTGCAGGATGGTTAAGCCAACCTTTCTTATCATAGTCTGGACTGAGTGAGTTAATGAGCTGAAGCCCCTCTACTCTCTGCTTACCTAGACGACGATAGTCTAGTAGTTTGGCTGATGTTCTAAAGTTTCTTGTTGGTAGAAATGTTTGCATAATATCAATTCCATTTGATTATATTTCAATATATTTGAAATGTCTATATAAAGGTTATGGTGTGTGAAGTGAGAGCGGCTTCTCATTTGGTTCGCTTTCCTGTTCATGACTCTGATAAATCTTTGACTCATTGGTTCTCTTTACGACTAACACCAATCCGTTAGTCACCTGTGAGATTCAAAACTCAAGACTTCACACGCTCTAGTGGGCTATCAGCTAATGACCGACTATCAACTGATAGCCTGTCACTGCCTAAACCTTTATCACCTTCCTGATGATTTTACTTATCTTAGCTGGTAGTTCGTTGGTGTCATCTACTAACATGTAGTTAGTAAACATCTCACGCATACTACGTTCACGTGCACCACTGATACCAACCTGTATGATGTTCCAACCCTGTCCCTCTAAGTGTTTGACACACTTTTTGGTGTGAGGTACACCGGTTGAGAATCTATATCCGTTGGCTGATGGTTCACCATCTGAGATAACAATCATTAGTTTGTTACTACCTATGGATGGTGACTCAGCTTTGACTCTCTCGGCTGATGCTAAGAGAGCCATGCCGTCTCTGTTCTCTGCACGAGCAGTCATTGCACCGATGGCTCTGATATCTGACTGATAAGTTGGTGACCAATATACTGACATATTAGTTTCACCTTCCTTACCCCATTCATAGCCATCAGCTGTGTGACCAAAGACCCACAGGTTGAGAGCCTGATTGTCTTTAAGTGCTTCACGCAAAGCGATTGCAGTCTGTCGGGCTTTCTTCATTTTCCATGAACCCATACTGCCGGACTCATCAACTAAGAGACACACATCTAATGGTTTGTCTTCATCAACGATGACATTTTTAAATAGGTCGGGTCGACCGAGAGGTATTTTATGTAACATCTTTTTGTCTAGTTTGCCTCTTCGTTGATTGCGAATGGTGTGTATCTTAGTATCACCATAAAGTTGTATCTTACG
>Ga0098042_1001144_pt1 | contig 10173 bp, 6 predicted proteins | sample 9_EtaG_FD_75066 | JGI IMG/M metagenome (GOLD analysis project Ga0098042, IMG submission 75066) | Marine viral communities from the Subarctic Pacific Ocean - 9_ETSP_OMZ_AT15188 metaG | ecosystem: Environmental > Aquatic > Marine > Oceanic | place: Pacific Ocean | collected 2015-01-10
ATGCAGAACATCAGATTGTATCTGTAACTAATGCAAATACTTATGTTATTACAGTCAGTGTAACGGCTAACGCATCTGACAGTGGTAATGGTGGCAGTGCAACAGATGCCGAGTATCAAATAACTGTAGGTCTTGACTCACAAGTTGGTGGTACAGGTTGGGGTGCTGGATTGTTTGGTGGTACAACAGCAGGAGCTTTGACAACACAGTTAAATGAAGCATTAGACAACAGTGAAACAGCCGTTGATGTAGATGATGAGACAGGTATTACAACAGATAATGATGTTATACTAGTTGATGAAGAATTAATGCTTGTAACAGCAACAACTGACGATAATACACTCACTGTTGCAAGAGGACATAGTGGTACAACTGCTGTGGCTCACGATGACAATACAATTGTTAGACTTGCTGTGGGTAATGCGTCAGCATCTGATGACTTTACTGGTTGGGGTATAGCAGCAGTATCTGGTACAACTCGTGAAATACGAACATGGTCACATGATAACTTTGGTGAAGATTTATTAATAAATCCTAGAGATGGCGGAGTGTTTTTGTGGGATAAAACAAATGGTCTATCTACACGAGCCGTGGAGCTTAGTACATTAGCGGGTGCTGCAAATACACCAACTGTCGCCAAGCAAGTTCTTGTGAGTGACATCGACAGACATGTGCTTTGTTTCGGTACAAACACATATGGAACCACGGTCCAAGATCCTTTGATGATACGATGGTCTAACCAAGAGTCTGTAGCTAACTGGACAATCAGTTCGGATACCACTGCTGGTAGCTTGAGACTTGGATCTGGGTCAGAGTTTGTACAGGCTGTAGAAACAAAACGTGAGATACTTGTTTACACAGATACATCATTACACTCTTTACGTTTTATTGGCGGTGATTTTGTTTTTGGTATACAGCAGATTGCGTCTAACATCACGATCATGGGTCCAAAGGCTGCTGTGTCTACAGAAGACTTTGTGTTCTGGATGGGCAGGGATAATTTTTATGTTTATGCTGGTGGCACACAAACCCTGCCATGCACTGTAAAAGATAAAGTGTTTCTTGATTTTAACAACCAGCAAAGAGACAAGGTTGTATCTGGTGTAAACTCAGAGTTTGGTGAAGTCATATGGTTTTACCCGTCTGAGTCTAACTCACTTAACAATGGTGGCACGGGCGACATAGATAAATATGTTGTATATAACTACAATGAAAAGATCTGGTACTTTGGAAATTTAGCTAGAACAGCATGGATTGATAGAGGTATACGAAACTTTCCTATTGCTGCTGGGACACCATTTTTATATAATCACGAAACTGGTTTTGATGATGATGGTTCTGCCATGACATCATTTATTGAATCATCTCCTATAGATATAGGTGATGGTGACAGATTTAGTCTTGTACAAAAAGTTATACCCGATTTGACATTTGAAGGATCTGTTAATCAAAGCACACCCGCAGCAAATTTTACATTGAAAGCTAGAAACGAACCAGGAGAAGATTATGGAAATACATCTGCTGGTACGACAACACGAACAGCAACATCTCCCGTAGAGTTATTTACAAATCAATTAGATTTACGGGTAAGAGGACGATCATTTGCATTACGAGTTGATTCTGATGCTGTTGGCATGAAATGGAAGTTAGGCTCACCAAGGGTTAGCATTAGACCAGATGGGAGACGTTAATGGTATATGGTAATTTAGGTGTAACACCACCAAGACTTCCAGAACCACCAACAGAGATTACATCTCAATATATGTTTGACTTAGTTAGAGCGTTAGAAGTATTTATTAACCAACAACAAAGTTCAGAGACAGAAGAACAATTAGAAACAATTAGCTGGTTTATGGGTCAATGACAGTACGTTATAAGAATGCCAAAGCAGACTTGACTACAACAAATGCAACTGCTGTGTTGACACCTGCAAATGCAACTACAGCCGTAATAAAATCAATATTAGTATCAGAAGACAGTGGAAATGCAGATACAATTACGCTAACTATTACATCAGGTAGTGATGTGTTTAGTTTGTTTAAGGTAAAAGCCGTTGGTGCTAACACAACTGTAGAATTATTAACAGCACCTCTGGTATTGGCAGAGTCAGAAATATTAAAAGCAACAGCAGCTACAGCAAATCGTTTACATGTGGTTGTAAGTTTTATGGAAATAAGTTAAGGTGGGATTATGAACATAGGTTTAGGAACATTATTACCAATTTTAGGTATACTAGCTGGTCTTGGAGGAAAAAGAGGTGGCGGTCTTGGTTCTTTATTACCCGAAGGTGTTAACCCAGAAACTTTGGAAACAAGTGATTATCAAGGTGATCCAACAAAGTATAAAGTTTTTGTTGACAGTAAAACTGGCAAATTTTATGGCACTGAAGAAGAAAGAAATGAAGCTATTAAAGCCGCAGATGGTGGTTTGATGGCGCTGTTTAATTTAGGTGGTATGACAACACCCGACTTTGGTGGTTTATTGCAAGGCCCTGGTACGGGAACCTCGGACAGTATACCTGGAATGATATATCAAGGTGGTAAACCCGTTCAAAGAGCAGCTTTATCTGATGGTGAATTTGTGATGACAAACAAAGCTGTTAAAGGAGCAGGTGGTGGAAGTATTGAAAAAGGTGCTGATGCAATGTATGAATTAATGAATAAACTTGAAAGGAGAGCATAATGGCTGTAGCTTCTGGTTCTTCCCAAACCTTTTTACCTGCCTACCAGGAGAATTATCTTAAAGATCTTTTAGCTGGTGCCTCGGCTCTTGGAACTCAAGGTGGCATGTATGTACCAGAGTATCAAGTTGCAGGAATGACACCTCTGCAAAAACAAGCTATACAAATGGGTGCTTCTGGATTAGGTGCATATGCTCCATTCTTTCAAGCAGCAGCCAATCAAATGGGTGCAGGTGCACAAACTTTAGGCACTGGTCTTGATACAATTGGTCAAGGTGCACAAGCCGTAGCAGGTTCAACACAAGCTTTTGATCCGTCTTCTGTGTCACAGTTTATGGATCCGTATACAGAACAAGTTATTGAGCAGTCACAAAAGGATATTGCAAGACTTGGTAATAAACAGCAACAAGGGTTAAAAGATAGAGCCGTTGCAGCGGGTGCTTTTGGAGGTGGTAGAGAAGCTATTGGATCAGCAGAAATAGGCAGAAACGTACTTGATCAACAAGCAAGAACTGGTGCACAGCTAAGATCACAAGGTTATCAACAAGCTATGGGTCAGGCACAGTCTGCTTTTGAGAATCAACAAAGAAGACAGCAACAAGCCTCACAGATATTTGGTGGACTTGGACAGGCTCAAGCAGGTATCGGAGGTGCACAAGCCGCACTCGGACAAGGTCAGGCGCAACTAGGAATGGGATTGCAAGGCGCACAACAACAAGATGTACAGAATCTACTAGGGTTAGGCGGTCTGGAACAAGCACAACAACAAGCGGGTCTGGATGCATATAGGCAGACAATTGCTGAGAGAGAACGATCACCTTATCAGAACATTGGATTTTTATCGGATATATTTAGAGGAGTTCCTTCAACGGGTGGTACATTTACACAACAACAAACACCACCTCCTAGTATGCTGTCACAAGTGGCGGGTATAGGACTTGGGTTAGCGGGTCTTGGTCAAGCGTTTCCAAATATGTTTAGCTTCGGGAGATAGAAATGAACAAAGGTGTTTTTTCTCGCAGTATGTTTAACAGAAATGCTCGTAATAAACTTTACAATAAAGGCGGGTTACCTTCTGTACAAAAGTTTAAGTTAGGTGGTATGCCAACACTTCCACCAATAGGTACTTTTGAAGAATTGTTTCAAAGATCTTTAAGAGCAGGGGATAGAAAAGGGTTAGAAGCCTTATCTGGAAATAAATTTATACCACCTGCATTAAAAGCAAGATCAATACAAGAACAACAAAGATTGTTGCAAGAACAAATTGCAAATAAGGCAAACAAAAATACAAGCATCTTAGATTTCTTAAAAAATTTAGTAAAGCCAACAGAGGCACAAAAAGAAATGTCAAAAGATCTTAGTAAAAAAGATGATTCTTTAACGGGTGAGAAATTAAAAGAATTAAAGATCCCTGAACCAGGGCCCTTAGATACTGAAATAATGACTTCCACGATGCCTCCTATTAAAGAAGATGATAAAAAACAAAATTTACTTAACACGGGCGAAGATCCTGCACAGACAGAGTTTGATGCTCCTATTAAGAAACAAAGCTCTGAACAGAAAGTTGATAGCTATGATCCTCAAGGGTTAGGTGATGAACAATTTGTTCCAGAAGCACCTAAACCTAAACCAAAAAATACGTCTTTAATTGACACAGAAACTTTAAAGAATGATTTAAATGCTGTTTCTACAGAAATAAAAACAAAATTAGAAGGCAAAGAAAATTTAAATTATGATCCTCAAGGATTAGGTAACGAAGAATTTGGACTTACAAATCAAGAAATTGTAGATGATGGAGTTGAACTATCTCAACAAGTTAAAGATTTAACAAAAACCTATAATCCAGAGTCAAAGAACCCAGAAGAAATTTTAAGTTTTAATGATAAGTTATTAGAAATAACGGGTGCTAAAGACAAAGATAAACCAATTCAAAGTTTAAAGGAACGTGCTAAAATAAATAAGGAACTTTATAAAGATTTTTTTGGAGAAGATCCAGAAGATGAAAAGAGAACTGCTGCTTTAAATTTAGCATTTGCAGGTTTTGCTGCTGCTGCTGGAGAAAGTCCACATGCTCTTCAAAATTTTGCCAGAGCTGGAATGGAATTTACAAAAAGAACTGCTGCTTCAGCAGAAAAGAGGAAGGCTAGAAAAGAAAAAATAAATATGTTTGCCCTAACAAATGCTCTTCAAGATGAAAGATCTGAAAAGTCCTGGTCAAGAGAAATGGATAAATGGGAAAAAGGTATTAAATACGATTGGTTGAAAACTGTTAAAGGATCAAACGATCAAAAAGATATGGTGGCTGCTAGGTTATTAGCAAACAAAGAAAATGTTAGAGCACAGATCTTAGCAAGTAAAGGCCAATTATCAGATAAATTAGCACTTCAAGAAAAGTTAACAAAGTTTCAAGTAGAAAGTAAAGAGAACATAGCAACTTTAAATGCTGAACTTACAAAACGAAAATTAAATCAAAATATAGAAGCTCTTAGTTTTCAAGAGAAAAAACTTCTTCTTACTAACGCAGTAACAAAAGATATAGCGGCATCAAGAAACAGAGCATCAATGTTAAATACTTTGCTAAGTAATTTTGATGATGCTTCATCATTAGCTTTCGTTCAAATTTCACAAGAATTAGGTCCAGATGCTGATATAAATAAAATATTTGGCAAAGATTCTGGATTTTTAGCAAGGATTGAGGAGATTGCTAAAACATTACCTTCAAGCAAACAGGAAACTAAATTAACAGACAGTTTAGAAGGGTATGTAGCAAGTATTATGAAAGGTGTTATTCAAGATCCTCAAAAATATGATATGCTTGTAAAAGAAGCAGAAAGAGATGACCCTAAACTTATAGGATCAAAACAAGAAAAAGTTTTAAGTTATTTAAAAAAACAATTTGAAGCTATTCAAAAATTAGGTAAATCAACTTAAAAATGACAGTATCTTATGAGATAGATGGAGAAACTTATAATTTTGCAGACGGCACTACAAGAGAAGAAGCTGTTAAAAAATTAGAACAATTTAAAAAAGAAAAGGAACAACAAACCACAAGCACAAAAGACCCAGAGTATGAAGGTGTTGGTGTAGAACTAGCCGAAGGTATTGTATCTGGTGGTAGTAAAATAGCTCAAGGTATAGGTGAATTTGTGTTTGGTGGTATAGATCTTATTGCAGATACAGATTATTCTAAAAAAGTAACAAAAGGTTTTGAAGATTTTAGAGAACAGGCAGGATTAGATCCTGCAGGATTTGTAGGTAAGGGTACTGAAGTTCTTACACAGTTTGCTGTACCAGGGTTAGGTGCAGCAGGTGTGGTTAGTAAGTTAAGCAAGGCTCCTGGATTAATAACTAAAGCAGGACAAGTTGTAGCTGCAGGTGCAGCAGACTTTCTAGCTTCAACAGATGACATAACTTCCATAGGAGATCTTGTTGGTGGTGGAATTACAGAAACAGATCAAAGAAATGAATTATCTGGAAGACAAGAAGCAGGAAGAAGACTTCTTAATAAATTTAAAGTAGGTGCTGAAGCGGGTGTTATAACAGCAACGGCACCTGCAGCACTTGGATTGGCACTTACAGGAGCAAGTAAGGTTGCCACTCCTATTGCACGGCCTATAGCAAAAGGTGCTAAAGCATTAGGAGAAAAGACTTCTAATATTATTAAAGGCTTAGATGAAAAAAGATTGGAACAAGGTGCTGAAAGTTTAAATCCTCTTCAAAGAGGTTTAACAACAGCCTTGAGTAAGTTTAGGTATAGAGGATTTTTATCTGATGATATAGCTGATCAAAGACTTATCCTACCTGGAGAAGTTGATGCGCAAATGGATCAAGCTTACAGAATACTAGGTAATTTAGATACAAATATAACAAAAGGATTAAAAGATTTTGCCAAGACCCTAGGTTCAAAAGGTAGAGGTCAAGATACTCGTATGTTAAGAGAAGAAGTTTTTACTTCTATGCAACAGATTTTAACTAGTCCTCTTGCACAAAATTTATCTAAGGCAGATATAAAAAAGTTATATAAAAAACAAATTAAACAATTGAATGACAAGGGTGTTAGAGCAGGATTAGATTCAGCTATTGATGATATGGTTGATATGAGAACTCAAATAGATGATTTAAGTAAAGACATAATGAAGAGTGATTACTTTACATCATTAGAAAAAATATCAAAAGCAGCAAATATAGAACAGACAATTGGTGGTGGGATAAAACAAGAAATTATAAATAATCTTGGGTCATACATGAGAACTAAATATAAAGTTTTTGAAGACGCTACCTTTACAGCTAGTAAAGATTCATTAAATAAGGCAGCTGTTGAGTTTCAAAAAGATCCAAAGAACTTAATGAAAGAATTAGTTCTTATGGCAAATGATAAAAGAATTAATCCTAACATGGCACCTGATGATTATCTAGCTAGTTTAGGGATAGTCACTGATCAAGGCAGAAGAACATTTGCGGCAGCGGGTCCTACTAAAGAACAAGGTTTAAAAGCAGCAGAAAACTTTTTTAATAGATTTAAAAGTGCAGCTAATCAAAAAAGAGCCAAAAGCACAAAAGCAATTGAGGATGCTCCAATAGACAGATTAAACACAAACCTTTTTAAAGACGATAATAAAATAGCAACAGTTTATCAAAAAGAATTGTTAGGTGAAATCAATACACCTAAAGAAGCTTTTTTAACAACTGTTTCTGATTTAGCTGAATTTAAAGCAGTAGATAATTACTTTACTAAAATTAGAGAACTAGCTGACAGTAATAGTGGATTAGGTAAATATTTTAAAAACACCGCTGAAATGACCGAACAGGAAATTAAAAACTTAAAAGACGAAGGTTATGAAATGTTAGGTGAGAATGTAGGTGATTTAATTAATAACTTAAAAACTATCACAGCAAAAGATCCTGACAAAGTTAATGAGATTGTAGGAAAACTTTCAAATTCTGTAAAAAATAGTTCCTTTGGATCTTTAAATGGTTACATGGTTCCAAAAGATATTCATAACAGTTTAACAAGAAAAGTCTTAGGTGATGAAGATTTTATGACCAATCCTATGAGAGTGATGTATTCTAACTTTCTAAGAGCAAAAGGAACTGTTCAATATACTAAGACTGTTTTATCTCCACCAACACAAATAAGAAACTTTGTTTCTGCCTCTGCCTTTGCTGCAAGTCAAGGTAACATTGGTAAAGGAGCTAACTTAGCAGAATCAATAGGTTTTGTTTTTAATGACATTGCCAAGAAAGGTTCTGAAAATGTGGCTAAAGAATTACAAGAATTAAAACGTCTTGGGATATTAGGAACACAAGCAGAGATTAGAGAACTTCAAGAACTTATTGCAAAAGGTTATGGAGATTCAGATGTTGGAACAAAGTTTTTTAAAAAGATAAGAGATGTAGTTCCAGGTGGTCAACAATTAGGTAAAGGTAACAAGTTTATGCAAGACCTTTATCAAGGTGGTGATAATGTCTGGAAAATATACAATTATAAGTTTGAAGTTAGTAAACTAGAAAAAGCATTAAAGAATGCAGATCAAGCAACTGTAGATAAATTTTTAGGTGGTAAGACAATAAATGAAATGGCTGCAAGTATTGTAAGAGATACTGTACCAAATTATAACAAAGTTCCAGAAGTTGTTAAAGGTCTTAGAAAACTTCCTGTTGGTAACTTTATTTCTTTTCCTGCAGAAATTTTAAGAACAGGTGCTAATACAATTGCTCGTGGTATAGATGAACTCGCTTCTGATATTCCAGAAATACAAAAAATAGGTATGAGAAGAATTAGCGGAATGACAGGCACCTCGATAATAGCGCCTCAAGCTCTTAGCACTTTTGCTCACTCTGTTAGCGGTGTTTCTGAGGAAGAAACAAATGCATTTAGAAGATCCTTTGGTGCTCCTTGGGAAAGAAACGCACGTTTAATACCCGTAGGTAAGTACGTTGATGAAAATGGTGAAACGAAAATACAATACGTTAATTACAGTTACTCTAATCCATATGAGTATTTTGATAAGATGGCCTCTTCTGCTTTAAACAAATTAGAAGAATCTAAAAGATTAGGATTATCACCAGCTAATATAGTTAAAGATGCTGCTTTTGAAACTTTTTCAGAGTTTATAGAACCTTTTACACGAGAATCAATTATAACAAGTAAGGTGAGAGATGTTTTTCCAACTGGTAAAGATCAAGAACTAAGATATACAACAGATAATCCTATTTTTAGAGCTGGAGGAGAATTAATTGGTGGTCGTGGTGGAAGAACATTGAGTGGTTCTTATGTTTATAGGGAGAGCGATAGTGGAGTTACTAGTTTTGTTAAAGGTTTTGCACATGTTTTAGAAGGTATTCTTCCTCCATTTATTCCAGCTGATGTAAAAGGAGGAACTCTTATACCAAGTCCAGTAGGTCGAGCAATTGTAAATGAATTAGGTTATAATGAAACTTTTGGAATAAACGATAAAGATAAACTTGGCAGAGAAGCTCAATTAAATGAACAAGTTTTTAATACACTTACTGGTTTTAAAACAATTGATGCTAACTTAAATGATCTTGTTGGATACAAGGGTCATGATTATAAGGCTGCAAATGCAAAAGCGATGTCAAGTTTTTCCTCTATCGCTGATGATTATAATCTTACTTCCAAACAAATTGTAGATGCGTACAGAAAATCCATGGAAGATAAATTTAATGTTCACAATGATTTTAGATTGACTGTTTTAGATGCAAAAAAATTAGGGTTAAATGAAACCGAAATCACCTCTATATTAAAAAAGAAAAATGTTCCTGGTTTTAGTTCCACAGTTAGAGGTAACTTTGATCCTGGAAGAATTTCAAAAAAACTTGCATCTGTTTTTTACGATAATAATAATTATGATGCATATTTAGAAGCCTTACCAGAAATCATAGATATTCAAAGAGAGTTTCGTAGTAAAGATTTTCCAGTAGACACAACACAAGATGTTGATTTATTAAGATCACCTATAGGTAAAGCAGTCGTTGGCACGGGTAAAGCAGTAGGAGAAACCATTGGCAGTGCAATAAGAGGTGAGATACCTTTGATATCAGAAGCAGGTGCAGCAGAAGTAACACCTAACGTAGTGGCATCACCACCCGTCAACGTACCACCCCCTTCACCAGCATCGAGTGCAGGAGAAATAAACCCGCTACTCGTGCCTAACCCAACTACAAGAGCAACATTCGGGAGTCGATAATGGATATCTCAAAACTAAAAGATCAACTCATCATTGATGAGGGGGTCAAATATGAAACATACCTCGATCACCTTTCCCTAAAGACATGTGGAATCGGACATTTGTGCAGAGAGGACGAGCCAGAGTATGATCTGGAGTTAGGTGCAGAAATATCAGAAGATAGAGTTACAGAACTCTTTGAACAAGATATACAGACTGTTATCCAGGACTGTAAGAAAGTCTATGATGATTGGGACAATCTACCAGAAGAAGTAAAACAGATTGTAGCAAACATGATGTTCAACC
>Ga0098042_1001146_pt1 | contig 10157 bp, 15 predicted proteins | sample 9_EtaG_FD_75066 | JGI IMG/M metagenome (GOLD analysis project Ga0098042, IMG submission 75066) | Marine viral communities from the Subarctic Pacific Ocean - 9_ETSP_OMZ_AT15188 metaG | ecosystem: Environmental > Aquatic > Marine > Oceanic | place: Pacific Ocean | collected 2015-01-10
TGTCTGCGCTTACCGGAGATGAGGGTAAGGGCGATCAATTCAAGCGTGACATCTATGGCCTTGGTGTGGCTGCTGGAACCGCTGCTGGCGCGGCTCCTCGCATGTCTCCTACTATAAAATCTTCTCGTGCCACTAAGGGCGACAACTCCCCCAACCCGACTGGTAATGTGTCCGCTTCTGCATTGTTGGAGGTTGATGCTTTTTCAAAAGCAAAAAGCCCTGCAAAAAAAGAAGCCCATTTGACCAATTATGAGAATGCGGCGATTATTGATGCCATTGATACAACGGTTGATATGCGTAACAACCCACGCGGTGAGTATTTCGCGCAAGTTGTAAATGATATTTATAATGGTGAGCGTCAAGTTTTGGCAGATGGCAAAACCTTGGGCAGACATGGTGAGGGCAGATCTCAACGAGAGTCCTTGATGAATGCAATCAAGGAGGCTAGTGAAACTCTAGATTATGTTGATTTTGATATTGATGTAATTATGCGTAAGCTTGGCAATGATTATGGCTTCACTGACATGAAGGTTGATTAGATATGGCTATTGAAAAGGGCATTGGTTCTGGTGGCGATCAGCCTACTACAGCCCAAGAAGAGGCTGAAATCGACGTTCTCATGATTCCTGAGAACCCCGGAATCAAAGAAATGGGTGATGGGTCTGTCCTTGTTGGTGAGATTGAGGAAGAAGTCGAAGTAGCTCAAGTCCCTTTTGACGCCAACCTTGCTGAATATGTAGATGAATCTGAACTGATGCGCGTTTCCAACGATTTGGTTGGAGATATTCAAGAAGATATGTCTTCACGCAAAGACTGGGAAGACACTTACAAGCGTGGCATTGATCTTCTGGGCATGGAATATGATGATCGTACTGAGCCTTTCGATGGCGCTACTGGTGTAGTTCATCCTTTGCTTTCCGAGTCTGTTACTCAATTTCAGGCGCAAGCTTACCGTGAAATGCTGCCGTCTGGTGGCCCTGTACGCACACAGATTATCGGCGCTGAAACTCCTGAAGTCGCCGCTCAATCTGAGCGCGTAAAAGACTACATGAATTACATGCTCACTTACGAGATGGAGGAGTATGATCCTGAAACGGATCAGATGCTGTTCTATCTGCCGATTGTTGGTTCTACTTTCAAGAAAGTTTACTTTGACCCGTTGCTTCAACGTGGTGTGAGTAAGTTTGTTCACGCTGAAGACCTTGTTGTGCCTTATGGCGCAACTGATCTGCTTACATCTCCGCGCATCACGCATGTTATTCGCATGGATAGTAACGAAATTCGCAAGATGCAGATTGCTGGATTTTATCGTGATGTTGATGTTCCAGATAGCGGAAACCAGAACAATTATTCTGAAGTTCAGGAATCCATTGATGAAGCGCAGGGTGTGCAGATAGCTGGGCCATCACAAGAAATGACATTGTATGAGGTCCATACATCTCTTGATCTTGATGGCTTTGAAGACATGGATGCAGATGGGGAGCCTAGCGGCCTCCGCGTTCCGTATATTGTGACCATTTTGGAATCTACTGGCGATATTCTAGCCATTCGCAGGAACTACGATCAGAACGATGCTCTGATGCGCCGTCAGCAATACTTTGTTCACTACAAATTCCTGCCCGGACTTGGCTTCTATGGCTTTGGCTTGACCCACATGATTGGGGGGCTGTCTCAAGCCTCTACAAGCATCCTACGACAGCTTATCGACGCTGGTACGCTATCTAACCTACCGGCTGGCTTTAAGGCGCGTGGTGCGCGTATTAGGGATGAAGACGAGCCACTTCAGCCCGGCGAGTTCCGTGATATCGACTCTGCTGGCATGGATATTCGTCAATCCATTATGACACTGCCTTTCAAGGAGCCATCAGGTACGCTTTACAACCTTCTTGGCACCCTTGTTGACTCTGGTCGCCGCTTTGCGTCCATGGCTGACATGAAAATTAGTGAAATGAGCGGTGAAACGCCGGTTGGCACGACCATGGCCATTATGGAGCGTGGCACAAAGGTAATGAGCGCTATTCACAAGCGCCTTCATTACTCTCAAAAGATTGAATTTAAGCTTTTGGCTAACGTTTTCGCCAGATTTAACGCTCCTGTGTACCCATATGCGGTTCCGGGCGCTCCTCCAGAGATCATGCAAAGCGATTTTGACGCCAGAATTGATGTTTTGCCGGTTTCTGACCCGAATATCTTCTCTATGTCGCAAAGAATTGCTTTGGCACAGACTGAATTGCAGCTTGTTCAGTCAAATCCTGAAATTCATGGCGGTCCACAGGGTCTATATCAGGCATATCGCAAGATGTATGAGGCTCTAGGCGTAACAAACATTGATTCGATCCTGCCAAGACCCCCAGAACCGCAACCAATGAACCCTGCGCGTGAAAATCAGGAAGCATTGCGTAATCAGAGGCTGCAAGCCTTTCCGCAACAGAATCATGCCGCTCATATTGAGGCTCATCTGGCCATGCTTTCCACGCCGGTTGCTCAAGCCAACGTAAATATTGTTATGACCATTCAAGGTCACATTTCTGAACACATTGGAATGATGGCTGAGATTCAGGCACAGCAAGAAGTCATGGCAAACATACCCCCTGAAGCACAAATGATGATGCAGCAAGATCCTGCGATGATGCAGCAAATTCAGACACAGATTGATGATATTGCAGCGGTCAAGATTGGCGAATTGACTGAGCAATATGCACAAGCAGTAGCTCCTGCTGATAACACTGATCCTCTGGTAGCAATCAGGCAGCAGGAGCTTGCCTTACGAGGGGCCGAGATTCAGGAGAAATCTCGCCAGTTCGAAGAAAAGCAAGGAATGGAGCAAGAAAAAGAGCGTAATGACGTTCTTCTTGCACAACAGCGCCTTGATTTGCAGGAAGAAGCAAATGGAGAGCGTATCAGGGTGGCCGAAGAGCGTGTGCAAGCGCAACGCGATATTGCCGCCGCAAACTTAATGAATAGGAGGCAGTGATGTCAGCCAGTTCGCAGTCACGCAAAGTTGCCGAGCAAATGAAGGCTAAAAAAGTGGAGCGACGCCATGCCCTTGAAGAAAGGCAAAAGCCAGAAGACGATCAGCAGCAACATCAGCAAGCTAAGATCGGAGGGGTATCCGCAGAGACAAGCAGTAGCGATAGCCCTGTCCGAAGCGGGAAAAAAGCAGCGAAAAAAGCCACGCCCAAAAAAGCCGCAACAAAGAAAAAAGCCGCTAAAAAAGGCTGAAGGCGGCATTGTTTCCCGCTTTTCGCGTATTGCTAGACCGCAACGCTTCTTAGGAGTCAGATAATGGCTGATGACGATTATGAATCCGAATCTTTAAAAAAGACTCCTTCTTTGAAGGATGTGATGTTGGCTCTTGGTGATGAGCGTCTTGAGATTTTGCGTTTGGCCAGAGAGGCGGCAAGAAAAGGCTACAAGTACGATTATAAAAACAAGCAATACGATTTTAATTTTGCTGACGGCGGAGAAGTGTGCCGTGGGCAGGGGCGTGTGAGAAAGCCGCAAAAGTTTCGTGTGACTTAGAGGTAGTAATGGCTGCAAAAAAGTTTGAACAAGGCACAGCTTATGCTCAATACGATCTCGACGGAGATGGAGAGATCACCGATGCTGAACTTGCTCACGCAAAGGAAATACGACAAGCAGAGCATGAGATGCGTAAGCTTCGCGCTCAACGTCGTATGGCAACTGCTAGTCTTGTCGCTATGGCGACGTTTACTACGGCCATGTTTTTTGTGGACATAGAAAGAGTGAATGCTCTATCAGATATTAGCAATCTTTTCTATATTAGTGGCGCAGGCATTGTGGGTGCCTATATGGGAGCGTCTGCTATCATGGGTAAAAAAGGATAGGAGGGCATTATGTTACAAGCTTTGATTGGTCCTGTGAGTGGGTTGGTTAGCTCATGGATGGACAAGAAGACCGAGGAGCAACGGGGCAAGTCTGCCGTTGCCAAAGCCAAGGCGGAAGCGGAAGCCGCCGTTATGGTGTCAGCGGCGACATCGACTGCCGATTGGGAAAAGTTGATGGCTAAAGGTAGCCAAAATTCGTGGAAAGACGAATGGCTTACCATTTTGTTCAGTATCCCGCTTATATTAGCCTTCTGTGGCGATTGGGGCAGGAATATTGTGGCGCAAGGCTTTGCGGCCTTGGAGGCTATGCCAGATTACTACCAATATACTTTGGGCGTTATTGTAAGCGCCAGTTTTGCCGTGAGGTCAGCGACAAAGTTTTTTGGTAAGAAATAATGGATGCTCTAAATCTTGCAGAGTATCTGCTAAAGGACATACGTCAGCAAAAAGCGAACATGACGCAAAGGCTGGCGGATGGTGCGGTAGAAACCATTCAGGACTACCGGTTCATGGTGGGTCAAATACGCGGACTGACTCAATGTGAGGATCTTATTAGAGCCGCGATGAAAGGTGTGGAACTAGAAGATGGCTAAAAAGCTATTTGTACCGGAGAGAATGACAAAATCTCCCGAAGCTCCAAAATCAGATATCCCCCCAGCAATCAATCAAGCCTTCCAAGATGACGAAGCCGATAGCAAGAACAATGAAGATCCATCAAAGATGGAAGCTTCTGCTCTTGACCGGCTTCCTCAACCTGTCGGCTATCGCTTGCTTGTAATTCCTTATTACATGAAAGCTAAGACTGCTGGAGGCATTATCATTCCCGACAAAGTGCGAGAGCGAGAGAGTTTTGCAACTGTTGCAGCTTACGTCGTAAAAGTCGGCCCAGACGCATACAAAGATGCCCAAAAATTCCCAACAGGCGCTTGGTGTGGAGAAAAATCTTGGGTTCTTATGGGAAGATATGCTGGAAATAGGTTTAAAGTGGACGGTTTAGAGGTTCGCCTCATAAATGACGATAATATTATCGCCACTATCCTTGACCCTGCTGATATTTCGTATGTATAGTGTGGAGCATGGCAATGAATGAAGAAAATCAACAAGCTGAAGAGCAAACTGTTTCTGTAGAATTCGAAGAGCAAAGCGGTGAAGTTAAAGCCGAAGCTCAAGATTCAGAAGAAACAGGAACAATTGTTCGTAATTCTGAAGATCAGGATTCAGAGCTAGAAAATTACAGTGAAAATGTGCAGAAGCGCATTAATCAACTGACGGCTAAACGTAAGCAGGCTCTTGAGGAAAGTGAAGCCGCTTACAACTACGCCAATCAAATGAAGGTTCAGAACGAAGAGCTTCGTAGGCGTCTTGATGATCTAGATAAGGGCTATATTAATGAATATGGCTCTCGTGTGGAGACTCAAGAGGTTGCTGCAAAACGTATTCTGAAAGACGCATATGACGCTGGCGATACTGACAAGATCGCTGAAGCAAATGCTGCCTTGGCACAATTGGCCGTTGAAAAAGAAAGATTGCGTGTGCAAAAAGCTCGTTCTGAGCAACAAGCACAGCAAGTGCAGGTAGAGCAAGAGCAAGCTCCACAAAGACAGCCTGTTCAACGTGTAGAGGAGCTTGATCCAAAACTTCAGTCTTGGATGAAGCAAAATCCTTGGTTTGGCTCTGACAGAGCGCTTACAGGCGCAGCACAGGGCATTCACGAACAAATTGTTGGTTCAGAGGGCTTTGATCCATCTACCGATGAGTATTACGCAGAGATCGACAAGCGCATGAGCGCCTTTCTCGACAAATCACAGGGCAATAAGCAGAACGCCCCTGCTGTTGCTCCTGCGTCCAGTGGACGGTCAGCTACCAAAAGAGGCGGGAAAAAGACTGTGGAACTAACCCCCGGTCAGGTTGCTTTTGCAACCAAAATGAAAATACCTCTAGAGAAGTATGCTCAAGAGGTAGCTAGGCTCGAAAAACAGAGGAGCGCCTAATGACTAATCGTGCAAGCCGGGATTCGCAAACCCGTGAAACAGAAATGCGTACTGCCGATTGGAAGCCCCCCTCTGCACTTGAGGCACCCGAAGCTCCTGTAGGGTATAAACACAGGTGGATTCGAGAGTCGGTCATGGAATTTGATGACCGGAACAACATTCATAAGCGTCGTCGTGAGGGATACGAACTGGTTCGTGCTGAAGAATATCCTGATTTTGATGCGCCTGTGATTGATGAAGGCAAAAACGCTGGCGTAATTGGCGTTGGGGGTCTTCTTCTCGCAAGAATCCCAGAAGAAATTGCGGATCAACGTAATTCTCACTATCAGAGCGTTACGCAAAACCAAATGGAGGCTGTGGATCGTGATTGGATGCGTGAATCCAATGCTGCGATGCCAAAGCTAAAACCGCAACGATCTACCTCTGTGTCCTTTGGTGGCCCAAAGGTAGCTGACTCTTAGGAGAGAGCAAGATGGCAAACAAAGATGCCGCTTTCGGCCTGCGCCTTTCGCGTTCAGGCAATGGCTCCGACCTACAAAACATGCAGAATAAGTACCGCATTGCCAGTGGCTACGGCACTGCTATCTTCCAAGGCGACATGGTTAAAGTCGTTACTGGTGGTGGCATTGAGCGCTTTGCTGATGGTGATTCCGGCCCTATTTTGGGTGTTTTTAACGGATGCCGCTTTACTGATCCGTCTACTAGCAAGGAAAGATTTTCTAATCATTATCCCGCGTCTACTGCTGCGGCTGACATTGAGGCTTTCATTATTGATGCGCCTCATGCCGTGTATGAGATTCAGGCTGATGATACTTTCCCAGTAGCAGATCTCTTCGGTAACTTCGATATCGTCAATGCAACTGCTGGTGATACCGTTTCTGGTATTTCCCGCGCAGAGCTTGACGTTACGACTGGTGCCACAACCGCAACCCTGCCTCTGAAGGCGATTGATATCTCCCAAGATCCGGAGAATAGCGATGTTTCGTCGGCTAACACCAACGTTATCGTCGTTATTAACAATCACCTGTTTTCAGCAGGCACGGCTGGCTTGGCATAAGGAGGCTGACTAATGGCTATTTCTCGCGCCCAACTAGCGAAAGAGCTAGAACCCGGCCTCAACGTTCTGTTCGGAATGGAATATGATCGTTACGACGCCGAGCATGCTGAAATCTACGAAACTGAGTCTTCTGATCGTGCATTCGAAGAAGAAGTGATGTTGGTCGGTTTTGGCAACGCGCAGACAAAAGCTGAAGGTGCTGGGGTACAATTTGACTCTGCATCAGAAGCATTTACTGCTCGTTACACCCACGAAACTGTCACGCTTGCATTCGCGCTGACAGAAGAGGCTATGGAAGACAACTTGTATGACCGGCTTGGCGCTCGTTATACTCGTGCGCTTGCACGTTCCATGGCTCACACAAAGCAAGTTAAAGCTGCTGCCATTCTCAATAATGCGATTGACAGTAACTTTGCTGGTGGTGATGGCAAAGAACTCTGCGCCACTGATCACCCGCTTGCTGGTGGTGGGACTTTCCGTAACGAGCCGTCTACGGCTGCTGACCTCAATGAAACATCATTGGAGAATGCTCTTATCGACATCTCCACTTTCGTTGATGAGCGCAATCTGATCATTGCTCTTCGTGGCATGAAACTGATTGTTCCGCCGCAGCTTCAGTTCGTCGCTGATCGTCTGCTTGAGACAACTCTTCGTGTTGGCACCGCTGATAACGATGTGAACGCACTTCGGAACATGGGAATGTTGCCTGATGGTTACACCATCAACCACTTCCTTACTGATCCGGATGCCTTCTTCCTGAAGACGGATGCTCCAAATGGCTTCAAGCATTTTGAGCGTTCTCCGATGGCGACCAACATGGAAGCTGACTTCGACACTGGTAACATGCGTTTCAAGGCTCGTGAGCGTTACAGCTTCGGCTTCTCTGATCCGCGTTGTGTATTCGGTTCGCCGGGTGCATAAACCAGAACAAATGTTCTTAAAAGAGGCGGCTTTTAGTCGCCTCTTTTTTATGGAGGGATAAAATGAAATTAGAACATATAAAGAGGCCGACAGGTCTAGAGTACATCCATGTTACCGAAATACCTGAAATGTTGGTTCATTTCGCTGCTCATGAAATACACAAGCTTATTCCACCTGAATTTAACGATGATGGCGTCATCGTTAATCCTGATACGGGTGAGGAGATTAGAGTAAGTAGAGCTTGGTTTTTGAACCACATATTTAGAGATTATCCTGCACAGGAAGCCTTCTCTGACTCTCAACGTTTAATTCAGGAAGTTGCAAACAAAAGTATGAATTTGGATTTCATGCCAAGTTCTCCTTTTAATTATTTGCAAAATTTTGCCCCATATAAAGGCGGTATTGGAGATAAGTCTGGAATCTTACTAAGTGTCTTCGAAAATGAAGCTTCTTATGGATCTCATGAAGATAGAGCTATGGTAAGCGGAGTGTTTTGGCTTTCCGATAACGATGAGTTTACGGGTGGAGAATTTGTTTTCAATCAATTCAATGAAAGAATAGAACCCAAAAAAGGTACTGGTGTTCTTTTTCCCTCTTTCTATAGTCACGAAGTTTTCCCTGTATATACACAACCAAACTTCTTTACACGTTACACCGTGACTTGGTTTGGTCTTTAGGTTATCATTCTCTTGTCCCTGACAGTTTCATTGTGAAACTGACACTTGCCACGACAGGAGAACAAAATGGCAAACACTACTTTCCAAGGCGTAGTTCGTTCTTACGCTGGCGGCGGTAAGGGTACTGTAACCCCCGGCGTAATGGTTCAATCTGTGCAGATTTCTTGCGACCCAACCGCTACATATGCAACAAATGTTCGTATAGGAACCTCTTCCTCTTCTGGTGAAACACTTGTTTTGCCTGCTGGCGCTATTCCTATCTCAGTCATGACAATGAACGCTTCAACTGGAGGCACTAACCCGACCATTGATATTGGCGGTACTCCTGCTGGTGGTTCGAATGATCCAGATGGTCTGTTCAATGAAGTTGATTGTGACGGTAAAGGCACTATCAAAGGCGCTGATGGCGCACTTGCGATTGCTGGCGGTCTGACAGCCAACACTACCGTTACAGCCATGAATGGCTCTTCAGCGGCCACTGGCGGCACATGGACAGGAATCCTCACATACGCAATGTCGAATGACGGCGTAGAGTAAGGGAGGCGTAAATGGCTGACGCCGTAACCTCTCAGACTCTTATCGACGGTGATCGTTTTGCCGTAATTAAGTTTACTAATATCAGCGATGGTACCGGAGAAGACGCTGTTACCAAAGTTGATGTAAGTTCTCTACAGCCTTTGGGTTCTAATACAGCTAGTCAGAAAACATGCACAGGCGTTGTCATTGAAAGAATTTGGTGGCAGTGCATTGGCATGAAGGTGCAAATTCTTTTTGACGCATCTTCAGATGCTTTCTGTATTGAGCTTGGTGAGAACCAAAGTGGCAATCATGATTACTCGCTGTTTGGTGGTTTAACTAACAACGCTGGGTCCGGCAAAACTGGTGACATTAATTTCACTACTGTTGGTCACACTAGCGCTGATACCTACACCATCATCCTGTATATGCGTAAAGAGTACGCCTAATGGCTAGGCGCAAGGCGACAATGCCGCCGCGCAACAAAAAGAATTTCCGCCCCACAAAAGCTGGGGCGGGAATGACTAAAGCTGGGGTAGCGGCGTATCGAAGGAAAAATCCCGGCTCCAAGCTTAAAACTGCTGTTACAGGCAAGGTTAAGCCCGGAAGTGCAGCAGCAAAGCGAAGAAAGTCTTTCTGCGCTCGTTCTGCTGGACAGATGAAAAAGTTTCCAAAGGCAGCGAAGAATCCTAACTCTCGTCTTCGCCAAGCTCGTAGAAGGTGGAAGTGCTAATGAAGGCCGATGAAGTGTTAAAGCTTTTGGAAAAGCATGAGTCCGATTGCAGCGAAAGATATGCTGACATTCAGGACAAACTGAAGTCATTAGATAATCGTATGTGGGGAACCATGGTTCTCATTGTACTTGCCGCTGGATTGGAGCAGCTAATCTAATGGCAATTGGCCGCTCACAAATGAGCAAACAAATATCTAACCCGCCACAAAAGGGGAAGAATATGCCAAAAGACGCTTGTTATCATAAGGTTAAGGCCCGCTACAGAGTTTTTCCTAGCGCATATGCTTCAGGGGCCATCGCAAAGTGCAGAAAAGTTGGCGCTGCTAACTATGGCACTGGTGGGAAAAAGAAAAAGAAGAAAGCTAAGAAGATGGAGACTGGTGGTGCAGTATCTGTCGAAATGCAGCCTAGAAA
>Ga0098042_1001149_pt1 | contig 10130 bp, 14 predicted proteins | sample 9_EtaG_FD_75066 | JGI IMG/M metagenome (GOLD analysis project Ga0098042, IMG submission 75066) | Marine viral communities from the Subarctic Pacific Ocean - 9_ETSP_OMZ_AT15188 metaG | ecosystem: Environmental > Aquatic > Marine > Oceanic | place: Pacific Ocean | collected 2015-01-10
TTAGAGGTTAATACTAACCAAATCTTTGCTGATTCTACGAGTGGCAAGGTTGGTATTGGTAGCACACTACCCACAGTCGAACTTGACGTAACAGGTGCCATTGCGGCAACGGATGTAACGAGTTCTCTTTTAAGAGTTTCTGGTTACTCTACGCTTCCCCAAGTCACAGTAACTGACAATATGGTTATTAGTGGTATCACCACTGGTAATCATTTAAATGTATTAGGGATATCTTCTTTATCAAACACCAGAGTTGTTGGTGTTACTACATTTGAAAATAATGTAAATCTTGATGGTAACGTCAATGTTACTGGATTTTCAACTTTCGTTGGATTAACCTCCGTAGTCGGAAATCTTAAAGTATCTGGATTTACAACATTCTCTAACCTTGTTGATATCAACGATAATGTTGAGATTCAAGGTGTCACAACTGTTTCATCTTTGAGTGCGGTTGGTGGAGTCATAGCTGTTGGAACTGGTAAATCATTAACCAGTTTTGATAACGTTGTTGTTAGTGATGCTGGTATTAATGTTAGTGGTGCCATCACTGGTACTACTTTCTCAGGTTCTTTTTCTGGTACAGGTATTGCCATTGGCATCCAATCAGAAGGATCCGTGGTTAGTACGGCAACCTCAACAATTAACTTTGTCCCTGTTAACGCTTCCGTTAGTGTGGACGCATCTGATGGATTCGCTGGTGTTACAACAGTGACATTCCAGTCCAGTGGCATCTCTCTGGGTCTCGCTATTGCACTAGGTGCTTGATATTATAACTATAATAAAGAACCAAAAAAATGGCAGAAACATTTGCAAACAAATCGGTAAGAAGGGTTGGTGTGACCACTACGGTCAGAACTGCTTCTATTGGTCTCGCCACTGATAGAATCACTAACATCTCAACGTTTAACGTTAATACTGGTGCTTTGGTTGATGCCGCTCAATTTGTGGGTGGAACCAGAGTTCTGAGCGTTGAACAAACATCAAACTTTGGAACTAGTGGAGAAATCATTGTAGATTCTACTTCTACTAATGTCTCTGCTGCCCTTACCCAGACGGTAGGATTCCACAGTATGACGGCAATTGACACGCCAACTCAAAAAACTATTTTGGTTGCAGGTACTCTTGCTAATAATACTGTCGATCAAGTCACAGCTTCGGTTGTGTTGGAACAGCATAACAATGAGAGTATCAACATCGTTCATGATGTTCCAATTCCTGCTGGATCAAGTTTGGTTCTGTCTGATGCAGGTAAGTTAGTTGTTGGTATTGGAAGCACATTATCTGTTGCAGTTAATGCAAATTCTGGTGTTGATGTATCGTTCAGTCTCCTGAGAGGGGTAACCTGATATGGCAAAAATTGGATACGTTGGTAATACACCGAATGCATCTTCGGTTATTGTTGCTAGACAATTTGTCAGTGCAGATGCCGCTGTTGGTGTTGTAACGTTTAATTCTGGATATACCGTTGGTTATCTAGACGTATTTTTAAATGGTATTAAATTACAAGATGCTGTTGACTTTTCTGCTTCTGATGGCAGAACAGTAAGTCTCACTACATCGGCAGTTGCCGGTGATGTGGTTGAAATGGTTGCCTACAAGGCACTTCCATTTAGAACATCTCCAATTGGTATTTCCTCAGGTGGAACTACCATTAAAGCAGATAGTGTAACCACACTTAACTTCGTTGGTGCTGGTAATACTTTCAAAGTAAACGGAAATACGGTCGATGTTTCCATTGAAGGTGGTGGTGCTGTTGGAGTTTCATCCAATAGTTTTACATCCTTAGTTGGTACAGGTTTTACTCACTTTAACTTTATTGGTGCGGGCATCACTGCTCTTGGTACTGGTGATGTTGGTGGTGCTAAAACTGCTGTTGTTACTATTAACAAAACATTGACAATCGGAAAGAGAACTGGTAGTTCTGCGACTATCAACGTATCTTCTGGTGTTTCTACCATCTCTCTTCGTGGTGGTGGTATTGGAACAATCACCTTCTAATCATAAATAACACAAATAGTTGGAATCATGGCACAAAGAAATCCACTAATTTATAATGATAGCGCCGGACAACTTCAAGAAGTTTCCGTTGATGATGAAATTAATGTAGGTATAGTATCTGCCGTCGCATTTTCTAATGTGAAGACGATTACTGATCCTATTTCTCTTGGAAATGCGGGATATAATTATATGATGGTTGGTCCTGTCGCCATATCTGGTGTTGGAACTGTGACTGTTGGTTCTGGCGTAACTTATACGGTAGTTTAATATGTCACACTTAAAGGTAGACAAGATCGTTAACTTTAACGATGATGGTCCAGTTGAATTCAGCAATGGATTGACAATCGCTGCTGGTGGAGTGCTTGATGGTGCAGTGAACGCAAGTGTAGGATTCTGTACTGCGACCAAATTTGTGGGCAGTGGCATTGGACTTACTGGCATTAGTGGTATCTCCAAAGGTCTTGCCATGGGTATTCCGTTCACCACTGTTAATATCTGATCATGTCAAAAATACAAGTTGATGCAATTCAAAGTAATAATGGCAGCCCAATAAACGTTGCATTTGGATGCACCATTCCAGCTGGGAAAACCCTCATCGCGCAGGGCAATCTTTCTATTTCTGGTATCATCACTGCTACTCAGTTTACTGGATCAGCTGAGGGAATTACTGGTATTCCTGTGGTCCTAAGTAGTGCCACTTTTGCCCGCATGTGGACGAGGATTTAAATGTCTTTAATTAAAGTAGATTCGCTCGTAAGTTCTTCTAATACGGGTCCAGTCATTTTAGAGAAGGGGGGATCGATCCCCTCTGGACAGTCAGTGACTGTTAATGGTGATATTAACGTAACAGGTATTATCACCGCAACATCATTTACTGGTGATGGATCACAACTTAGTAATCTTGGTGGTAGCCCTACTACCAAAGCAACTGCGTTTGCTTGGTCCATGCTATTCGGTGGTTATCATCGAGCATAATTATAAATAAACAAAGATTCTAAACTCATTTTTTAAAAATCATGGCCGCACCCAATATTGTTGGAATTACTACTCTGGTAGGTTTTTCTACATTTACCACTCTTGCAAACACCAACGCAACTTCGATTGTTTCTAACGCTGCTGCATCTAACAAGGTGCTGAAAGTTACTAGTGTTATTGTTGCAAACACTGGCGATTCTAACGTTGAGTATGTTCACGTATCTCTGAATGATATGGCTGCCGGTGGTGGTGGCAATAGATACATTCAAAAGAACGTTGGTATCGAGACCGGAACCTCTCAGGTCGTTATTGATAGAGCATCTGCTGTTTATCTGGAAGAAAACCAATCCTTGGTTGTTCAGTCTAACACCAGAGCAAACGTTTTCGATGTCATCGCTTCTTACGAAGAGATCGAAGACTGATATTAACTGATTCAAACCATTCAGTATATCCGCAATGAATAGAAGAAAAAGACTAAAATCTATGTCTCGCCTGACGGGACGTTATGAGACCGGTGGACTTCGGAAAGTCACTATTGACTCCCCATCTCCTGGTTCTTCCGGTGGCAATAAGTTCTTTAAAACAACCTCTAATACTGATTTAGAGTATGAGGTTGTTAATGGTAGAGGATATACTGATCGTCGTGATGATGGTAAAATTGGAAGTTCTCAAAGACACCTAAGATCAACTGGTGGAGATATTGAGTACGTTCTCGTCGCTGGCGGCGGTGGCGGGCGTCATGGTGGTGGTGGAGCAGGAGGAGTATTTGGAAATGGTCCACTAACTCCTTCTCCACTTAGAAATACTGCTGACTTTGGTCCTGCACAATTCACTGGTTTCTCTCCTCACAATACTATTGCAAGTGTTGCCAACAATATGACTGGTGGTATTGTTGGTATTGTGAGTTCGATTGCAGATCCTATTTCAATTGGTGCAAAGGGCACAGGCGTAACTGGTTCAAATACTACTTTCCATTCAAGAACTGCCAACGGTGGCGGTGGTGGTGGAACGAACCCCCAAGGACCTGGCAGTCCCGGCGGTTCTGGCGGTGGCGGTGGTCGTGGTCCATCATCTGGTGGAACTGGAAACCAAGGTGGTAATGGCGGTAGTGCCTTTAACCCTAGACCAGCTGGATGGTCTGCTGGCGGTGGCGGTGGTGCAGGAGGTAATTCCAGTAACCCCACCAGTGGTCCTGGAATTACTATTAGTATTCCAACGCCTGAGTCTATCTGTGGTGGTGGCGCAGGTGGCGGTGGAGCACCCGGACCTTCTTACTGTTCAGGTAACCAGAGACCTGATGGATATTGCTATGGATCCTTTGTTCCTGGTGCTGCAACGCCTGCCTGTCCCGCTAACCCCACTGGTGGTGGCGGTGGAGCAGGTGCCAGCGCCACTGGACTTGGTGCTGGCGGTGGTGGATACCCGCAACCAACCTCAGGAAATTCCTCATCTGGTGGCGACGGTGTTGTCTATTTCAAAATTTCCGAAAACATCTTGAAAACGTAAAATGCACGAAGAAAAAACTCCCCGCTGGGCTAAACTTGATGAGAATGGAGTGGTAGTGCAAACTATCATCGCTAGTCGTGCCAGAGTTCAAGCTGGTAAAGAGGGTAATCCTGATGATTGGATAGAATATACGGATGGAAGAGGTGATGATATGCCAGGACCTTGTGGTGTAGGCATGACTTACTCTGCTGACTTAAATCAGTTTATTATAGATCCTCCATTTCCTAGTTGGAAATATAACGCAACTGAGAATTTATGGGAACCACCTGTGGAAAAACCACAAGATACTTTTGTTGTTCTTGGTGGACCAATTGGTATTCAGACCACATATAAACTTTATGATTGGGATGAGGATACTACAAGTTGGCAGGTAACTTTACAATCATTAGTTCCAACTGGGGACAATGATACTGGATCTGATAATTATATTGCACCAACTAGAACACAAGCAGAGGCAGAAGCAGACGGCGGTTAATTAATTATTTTTTATTATGGAAAAAAAGAAACAAGCATCTTTCATTTCACAACATCCTCCTTATGGATTAAAGAGTTATCTTGACTCTTGGACCGGTATAAGTGGGATTTTAGAGTATGAAATAACACCAGGAATCGCGAAGGAAAATTTCTTTCAGGACTGGGATTATGATTATTTGATGTATAATCCTCCCAAATATTTTTGGCAGAATCAGGCAATTAAAAAAATTCCTAATGATGCAGTGTTTGGTTGCGCCCCATTTGTTTATGGAGAGGCACTTAATACCACATTCTTTGATGATGCTGAAAAAGTTGATATGGTGTTTCTTCCAAGATCTGATTGGAGCACTTATCTTGATGAAAGTAAAAAACAAGAAATTATAAACGCTTTAAATGAATTTGAATTTGATGAAAATACTTACTACATAACGTTCCCACCTGATCTTGCATTTTGGAAACAAGTTATTCCGAAAAACTTATATAAAGTGGCTGAGGCACAATATGATGATAGATGGGGAGAGCAGTTAATACGATTAATGAAGAAAGCCAAGACTGTATATTGCCCAATGTTTTGTAGCACCACATTATATGCAACATGGTGTGGAGCGAAAACTAGATTTTATGATGAACGTAAGATTCATATTAAAGAACCAACCTTAATTGAACAAGATATACATAAACACTATTCTCCCCAAGATAAAAATGAAGAGTGGAATCGTGGGATGGAATACATTCAAGAAATTTATTCTGATGATACATTGAGTGATGAGAAGAAATACTTGACATATCAGTTTTTTTCGCTAGACTTAGTAGAGAAACCGTGGGATCTATATCAAAAATTAAGATCTTTGAATGAAAGAGTTGATGAGATTGATTACAAAATCCCAGAGTACAATATTAGAACTGATGATTGTTTTTATGATCTAAAAGATCACATTAAAAAATATGAGTGTGAACCATCAAATAAAATATTTGAATTCTTTTCTAAATTATGAAAATTTATTATAATTATGCGATTGGTGATTTTCCAAATGATGTGGATTTTTTTCCTGAGGATTATTTTCTAGAACCAAAAAGATATAATGTAGATAGAGATTTTGATCATACAAGATGTCCTGCATTTAAGGAGTATTATAAAAATACATTCACTCTTTTTCAACAGTTTCCAATTAACTTTACATATGATTCGGAGAAGAAATATTTTGAGACGGATTTAAGACAACAAAGTGAATTTGATCAATACTTTGAATTGGTTCCTAACTGGTTGAGTGGAGAGAGTCCAGTTGTTCAAATGAAGAATCAATTCTTGTTTTGGACAGATGAAAAGGATGTTTGGTTAGAACAAATTCCTCATTATAGTATGAGTGAGAAGAAGATAGAGTTGGTCTGTGGAACATTTCCAATTTCAGTTTGGTATCGACCGATTAACATCGGAATGATATTGTCTGGTAAAGATCAACAATATAAAATCAATCGTGGTGATCCTTTGTGTAATGTGAGGTTTACAAAGAAAGGTGATCATGATATTATATTTGAGTTAGTTAAGTCTCCCATTCCAGATGATTTCTATAAACGAATGACACAGCAGCATAATCTCAGTATGTGGCACCCATTCAGATCTTGGAAGGTTATCAAGGAACGTCTAAATAAGAAATCGGACAGCAAGTGTCCCTTTGCATTTTTATGGAAGTGAATTAAGTATGGCATTTCAATCAGTTTGGTTTTTCAGCGATTTACCCGAGGAAGTTGTTGAGATCGTTGAAAAAGATCTTGCTATCAAGTTTGATGGACAAATGGCAGATTCAAAGCTTCACGGCGATGCTTTGAATAAAGAAAAAAGAAACTCACAAAATGCCTGGATTCCAACAACTCACTGGGTCGGTGGTTTCTTGTGGCACTATATTCAACGTGCAAATCGTGAAAACTTTCTATATGATTTGAGGTGTATTGATGGAGAATCAATGCAGTACACCCGATATGGTGAGGGTCAGTTCTATGGATGGCACAATGATGCAGGTCTCCAAACACAATACAAACCAGTAAGTGTCGGTAATCGAGAGGAAGGTTTACATCAAGACTTTGTGAATGAAAACATTGAACTTGTTCGTAAATTGTCTTTTGTGATGCAACTTTCTCACCCAGATGATTATGAGGGTGGCAATCTTCAACTCATTGATGAGGCAGGTCATAATTATATTGCACCTAGGACGAGAGGGACTGTGATTTTATTTGACTCTCGTACACAACATCGTGTTCTTAAAGTTAAGAGCGGTATTCGTAAGTCTATCGTTGGATGGACTGTTGGACCCCGTTGGCGATGATTTTAAGGGTATCAACTGGTTTAGATACTAATTTTTTCAAAGATAAAATTTTAAAAAACGAACCAAAGATTCTTAAAAAATATCCACCACTTAATTTTGATAATGAGCAAACTGATGGAGGAACTGGTTTAGGAGTTGAATCTTTGACATCCAGATTTTTTCAATATAATCTTTTAAATTGGAGAGGAACTAGGTTTCTTAAACATGCCATCAAGGAGAGTTATCAGCATTATTTTCAGAGGAAAGTAGATCACATCTATGTTCAATGTTGGGCAAATGTCATGAGAGATGGTGATCAGATTCGCCCTCATGTCCATGCTGATAAAAGTATCACTGATAAATGTGAAATGTTATCTGGAAATCTTTTTATTTACTGTGATAAATCTACGAGCACATATTATGATGATCTTGAAATAGATAACAATGATGGAGAAATGATTTTATTTCCAAGTTATGTGCCTCACCACACTAGTAAATATGAAGGAGATAATTGTAGAATTTCAATAGCTTTCGACATTTATAGTGAGAAAGGTTTTGAACTAGGTATTAATTCAAACGTAAGAAATCACTGGAAAAAAATTTAGAGGTGAATTATGTCTATGCCATTAGAGATGTTAAATGCTCAGGAACAACAAAACACAGGAACTGCTTGGACTCGTAATGAGACCTTTGATGAGCATGGATTTTTGGTGATTAGGAATCTTTGGAGTCCAGATGAACTTTTTAGACCTGTGCCAGAAATTAGAGGTCAAATAAGTTATTTCGGTAAACAACTAGATCAATATACGCATATGCCTGAGGAAGGTCAGGTTGATGGATCTCTTGCAACCTACACTCACCCACAATATCGCAGGATTCACACCGGTATTCGTAAAAAACTAGAATCTACAATTGGTCGTGAATTATACAATACATATTACTATGACCGCTTCTACTTTGTTGGGCAAAACTTAGAAAAACATGCTGATCGAGATGCATGTGAGATCTCTGTAAGTGTTCACATTAGCAGCAATATCACTGAATGTTGGCCATTTAAAATTAAATCTGTCGATGGTGAAGAATGTGCTTTATGTTTAGGACCTGGTGATGGTTTGCTATATAAGGGGTGTGAGCGACCACATTGGAGAGATCCACTCGAATCTAGATACAAACGCAAACGTGATCGATTGAAGAATTGGATCACTAGGAAGGATGATGACACATACTATCATCAGGTATTCTTCCATTATGTTTTAGCGGATGGTCAACGTGCTCATTGTTATAACGATGCCGCTCGATAAATAACTAAAAAGTCGGTATAACATGGGATACCTAGGATCAAACGCAAGTTTCACTGGAACCCAAAACAATAAAAGACTTACTGTGATTGCATCACAGGGGCAAAAATTGTTTACGGTGCCATCTGGATATGCTATTAATGCGATTGATGTCTACCGAAATGGCGTTAAACTGTCAGCTCAAAGAGACTTTACTGCATTAGATGGTGCCACTGTTAGTTTAGTAACAGCTGCTAATGCAAACGATAACTTAGAATTTGTTTCTTTTGAAAATTTTGCAAGAGACGATGTTCTCAACGCAGATGGTGACCAGAACATCAGAGGTAGTCTTGTTGTTGGCGGTGATCTTAGTATCACAGGCACTCTAAACGCCACGGTTTCTAATACTAATACCGCAGGATTTGCTACTGTATCTGGTATTTCTAGTGCTGCTCAGGGTGATTTCTCTATTCCAGACAAAATTATCCATACTGATGATACTAATACTGCAATTAGATTCCCTGCTGCTGATACATTTACAGTAGAAACTGCTGGTAGTGAAAGACTTCGCATCGAAAGTGATGGTAATGTTAGAGTTTCTGATGAACATTTAAGATTTGATACGACTGGGAAAGGGATTATTTTTGGAATAGACGGAGGAAGTGATAGACCTTCTATAATTGGAAATTATAGTTCGTCCAGTGATAATAATGTGGTGTTTAATACCACTGGTGATGAAAGACTTCGCATCGAATCTGATGGTAAAATTGGTATTAATAATAACAATCCAACATTTGATTTAGATCTTCTTAGAACATCATCCGGTGTTGGTGCAACAATGAGAGTTGGGGCAACTGCTACATCTGGTATTAATACAGCATCAGTCATTATTAATAGTGGTGGAACTGGTAATGCATCATTAGATTTCAAATATGAGTCTACGGCAACACCAAGAGCATCAATTTATGTCTATCGTTCAAATCAAGAATTGAGATTTGATACTGCTGGATCTGAAAGACTTCGTATAACTTCTGGTGGTGTGGTTAGAGTTGGGGAAGCAACTGAATCATCCGCCAGCACTCGTCTTCTTGTTTATGAAGCATCTGGAAACGGACAGACAATTGAAGTTAAAGCAGCAAATACTGGTGGAGCAGGTTCTCAACCTGGAATTAGATTTACTGCTCCAAATGATGATAATATTGGTGCAGTTTACGGAGACGTTAATAGTGATTCACTGCAATTTTCAACAGGCGCAACAGAAAGACTTCGTATAACTTCTGGTGGTGATTTGCAAGTGGCTGCCGGTGGCAATTTGGAAATGGCCTCTAATGGTCGTATTTTTGTCGGTAATGGCGGTAATGCAACAAACCCAATGTTTGCAAATGTCTCTGACACAAACACTGGAATTGCATTCCCTGCTGCTGACAACATGATGTTCGCCACTGGTGGAACAGAAAGACTTCGTATTACTTCAACCGGTGGTTTCCACTTTACTAATGGAGAACTGATAGAGAGAGCAAAAGTCACTGCTGGTAAGTTAAGCGATAATACAAATATTGATCTTGAAAATGGAATGGTGCATTTGTTCACCACCCAAGAA